>Ga0209630_10003325_pt1 | contig 14717 bp, 12 predicted proteins | sample COG_01_FD_184745 | JGI IMG/M metagenome (GOLD analysis project Ga0209630, IMG submission 184745) | Pelagic Microbial community sample from North Sea - COGITO 998_met_01 (SPAdes) (version 2) | ecosystem: Environmental > Aquatic > Marine > Neritic zone/Coastal water | place: Helgoland, sampling... | reverse complement strand
CATGGCTCCTAATGTTGGTTGTTTTTTTTAAGGTGAGTAATTTGTAGTTAGTAATGGTTTCACCCCTTCTCTTATCGAAGGGTCTACGTAAAGAGGAGAACAATGAAAAGAAACGTAAACGGGTGAAAAGGAATGAAATCCAATGCATGATACCTTTAGATATTAAAAAACTGTTTGTTTATTGACTTAAAGGTGACCAAATAAAGATTTAGAAAATATTTTTACTGAGCTATATTTTTTATTATTAAAATGGAAAAAGATATTAGAGAATTAATTAAGAACCTCAAAGTAAGCTATCATTCTGGACATGGTGATAAGTTACACCAAGATTTCTATTCACCTCTATTAGCAAATTGTAAACAATACAAAAGAGAAACTGGTGATTTTACAAGTAATGTTATTTTAGATTGGGGTGAAGCCCTTCTAAACGTTATAGATAAACCTGAGGGTGAATGTGTGATTAAAATTATTGCAGCGCCAAATCTTCGTGAAGAAGACAAGCTGCTACTTACTGAGGTTATGAATAAACAAAAAGACGAAAGCTATATAGATCAAATCACTGACAATATATTTCATGAAGCTTTTGAATTTAGTAAAGGCAACCCAGAAAATGAAATAAAATTAAAAATATTTGCTTATCTAATAGTAAAAAAAATATTAATTCTTAAATTTGGTTTTCCAAAACATGTTCCTTCCCCTGGTGTTTTTCATTCAAAAGCTGGTATTTTTTATTTTAATGATGAATTAAAGGTTGGTTTTTCAGGAGGTGCCAATGAAACCCATGGAGGCTATGTGGGAAACATAGAAAGAATAGATGTATTTAGAAACCTTGATCATGAAGACTTACACATAAATGACATTGAGGAAAAATTTGAGCTAGGCTGGAAAGGTCATGCCCCAGGTTTTATAACTAAAAAATTAAATAAAAAAATTCTAGATAAAATCTCAAGTTATGCGCCTGTTTCAAAGAAAGAATTGAAAAAAGAGATCACAAAATTTAATAAAGAAAATAATAAAAATTTAGGTGAAAGTATTTCAGAGGAAGATAGAAAAAAATTAGAATCTTTAATAAAGCCAACGACAACAAATACAGACATGGATGAGATCTTAGAAGAAAAAGAAAATTATCTAGAAGTAACAGAACCAAAGTGGGAATTTCAAAAAGAGGCTAGAGAAAAATTTATTAATGCTGAATGCGGTATCTTGGAGATGGCAACAGGAACAGGCAAAACAAGAACTGCACTCTCAATAGTTACTCAACTTATAAAAGATAAAAAAATTAATAATATTATTATTCAATTAGAAAAAGATAATTTAATAGACCAATGGGAAAAAAATATTAGAGAATGGTTAAAATCTGAAACATATGAGGATATAAATCTATTAAAATTTGCTCAAAATAAAAATCAACTATATGAATTTTTGCTAAGTTTTCAAACTAATATTGTTCAATTATTAATTGTAAGCAAACATAATCTGCCTGAATTATTAAAAAAAATAAATAAGCTAGATTCAAGCAAAACAATAATCATTCATGATGAGGTGCATGGTTTATTTTCAGATAAAATCTTGCCAGAGATTAATGGTATGCAAAAAAATATTAAATATAAACTGGGTTTATCTGCTACTGTAGAAAATGAATTCAATCCAGATAGAGCAAAGATATTGTATAATGAAATTGGATCGAAGGTGCACGAATATCCACTAAAAAAAGCAATTGAAGATGGTGTTTTAGTAGAATTTGATCTTATACGACTTGATTACAAATTATTAGAGAGCGATATAAAAAAAAGAACAAAAGCATTTGCAGCATATGAGTCAGATATCAAAAATGGAGTAAATCCTGTTGTTGCTGAAAAAAGAAGAAATTTAAAACTATCAGCAATTAAAAAAAATTGTGTAGATAAAGTAAGAGTTTTTCAAAACAATTTTGATAAAATTTCAAAATATCTGCATCGTAGTTTTATTTATGCAAACGAAAAAGTTTATGTGGATAGAGTGTTAAATGTATTAGTTCATAAAAATATTAATTTTAAAAAACATACAGATAATGCCAATTATGAAAATATTGATAAATTTTCTAGAGGTGAAATAGATTGTCTTTTAAATTGTGAAAAACTATCTGAAGGGATAGATGTAAAAAGTGTAAACAATATAGTGCTATTTGCAACTCCACAAGGAATTCAATTAATTCAACGACTGGGTAGAGTTCTTAGAACAGATAGTAATTTTCCCAACAAAAGGGCTTGTGTTATTGATTTTTTTGAAGAAGATGACATGAATAATAAGAAAGGTTCAGATTATAATCGATTTAAAAAACTCAATGAATATTCTGAATATAAAAGATTAAAATAATTATGACAATTGACTCAAGTATTTTAGAAATATTAAAAAAAGTTTGTGATGAAAATAATGTTGACGAGCATTTTAAAGAAAATGTACAAAAAATTTTAGAAAATTGGGATACTGGTCAAAACATAGAAGAAGAGGTTAAGAAAATAATCAATAAGAGTGACTAAATGGATGTAAGAATTATAAGCTGGAAAACAAAGGGATTACGAGTGCCTGATTGGGAAATTAATATTGACCCAACAAATGGAAAAAAAACAGCTATGATAATGATGCCAAGTGGAATGGGTAAAACTACCACTTTGAAATTATTAAGATATTCTTTTTGTGATTATTCAAAAATTTTACAAAAAAAAGATATTTTATCTTTACAAAATTTAAATACTAAAGAGCTAGTAGGTGAATTTACTATTAACATAAAAATTGATAATCAAAAATATAGGATCAAAAGTATTTTTGATTTTAATAAGTGCACTTTATCATATGAAACAACAGACCCAATAGATGGTACAAACAAAGGTCTAAATTTACCTGATGAAATCAATAAATATTTAGATCAAGAATATATAGAAAAAACATTTTTTGATTTAGAATTAGTTGAAAAATTATTTGAAAGTACAGCTGCAACTGACTCAATAAATAAACTTTATAAATTATATTATTTTAAACAAATTAATAATTTTTTAGATGAATATCTTGTTAAAAAACAAAATGAGAGTAGCTCAGGAAAAATTAGTAAAAAGGATTTGGAGGAGTTGAAATTAAATAGAGATAAATTAATTAATAAACAAAAACAACTTGTTGATCTAAATGAAAAAAATGTAAATGAATTAGCAAATTTAAAATTAGAAAAAAAGAAACTTGATAAAATAAAAAATGATATTGAAAATAGTAAAAAAACTATAAAAGAAAAGATTGATAATTCTCGAGAAAAAATTTCATTTGCAAAAAACGATTTAAAAGAAGGATTTACTGAATTTTATTCTAAAATAAGAAACCCTATACTAATCAATAATGAGTTTAAGAAAAAATTAATTAATTTTGAAAAAAACCTTAATAACCTAAAAATTCCCGAAAGTGTTGGAAGGGCTTTTTTTGATGACTTAATAAAGTCCAAGTCATGTCTTTGTGGTCATGAAATGTCTGATGATATGAAAGAAAATATTTTAAAAAGTAAGGAAAGTATTCTTTCTGAAGATACATGGCTCATATTAAGTGTTTTAAAACATAAAATCAGGAAGGAGGCAGAAAAAGAAACTCTAAATTTAACAAATTTATTAGCTAACATTGCAGAAAAAAAAGGGAAGCTAAGTATAGAAGAAAGAAAGGGAAATGAAATTGTAGACGGCATAGACGATAATAAATACCAAGAGGCTGTAAAACGATTAAATAAAATTGATGAAAGAATTAATCAATTAGATTTATTTTTTAAAGAATATTATGAAGCACCAAAAAGGACTGATTCTCCTGACGATAATAGTATAAAAAAAATATCAAATTTACTTGAAATTACAATTAATAAAATAGGTGAAGCAACTGCCACAGAAAATATAAGTAAAAAAATTACAATTATAAAAGATATTTTAAAACAAACTGAAAAAAAATCTTTAGATTTTATAACAAATGATCTTGTGGAAAAAATTAACAAAGAAATACCTAGAGTTATGCCATTTGAAAAAATTTTTGTTAAAGATATAAAAAATAGAATTGTTTTAGAAGATAGAGAAGAAGGCTCTGCTGGTCAACAAGCAAGAATTGGTTATTTATTTCTAATTAAATTATTAGATAGGCCAAATTTAAATTTTCCTTTTATTGTAGATAGTCCTGTGACAGCTTTAGATGATATAAGTAGATCTGAGATTGCCACCACTATAGCGTCACATTTAAATAATCAATACATAGGTTTAATTTTACCTAAAGAAAGAGAAGACTTTGTAGATGTATTAGAGGAGAAAACAAATAATAAAGTTCATCTAATTGTAGCATTTAATACAATTGATAAAGAAACAAAAAAGCTTGTTAATTTAGCAAAAGAATACGACGTAATTAAAGATCCAGATAAAAATTATATCATATCATATGATAATAAAGATTTTTTTTGGAATTTTAAAACTAATATAAAATCAGAAAATTCAAATGAATAGATTTCAATATTTAAAAACAATAAAAGATAATGATAAGTTCTTAGGCATGGAGATTTTGACGAAACATATTGAATTTAAAAAAAATAACCCCACAACAATGTTTAGTCCAATTAATGATATTATGGATATTTTTTACTTATCTCTTTTGGTGGGTCTAAAACATGATAAAAAAATTGATATAAACGATACTAATTATATCAGAGGTGATATGACTCCAAATTGGACAGATAACCTTTCAGAAACTAAGGATATTTTAATCGCATTATATGTTTCTCATATAATTGAAAAAAAAGATAAAAATTATTCTGATAAATCAGAAATCCAAAAAATTTTGAACCAAAAATTAGGAAAAAACCCTACGAGATCTATAAGTGATGAAGGAATGATTGATATTCACAGTTATGCCTTTGGAGGATATCTGGAAATCTTGAAAAATTTAAATAATAAATTACCTAATGATCTATTAGCATTTTTTTCTGTTATAAATAATCTCATCAAAGATCATTAATCACCGGATAAACTTTATTATCATATAGTATACCCAAGTCATCTTCGTCTATTATTCTTAGAGTTTGAGGATAAGCAATAGTTTTTATATATTTATTTGATTTATATACCTCAACATAATATTGGCCTTTATTTGCTACAAGTGGACAGCTATCTTTATTAAAATTAGTAGTTGTTAATTCAATTTTAACAAACTTTTTTTCTATATTTGAATTTAGCTTTTCAGAACTTAAAACATAAGTTGCTCTATCAATTCTTTGAAACAAAACTGAAAATTGTAGTATCATATTTAGTGAATCATCTTTAACATTAGCGCTAGTGGATAATTCTTTTAAATCCCACCAATTAAGAATTGGACCAAATTTATTAAATATATCAACAATTTTTTGTTCATTGGGAGATATTACATTTCCTTGATAACCATCATAATCAGATATCTTTGACTTAGGTGAGCTAAATAAAATTTCATTATCTTTTATTTCACAATCAAAAGATTTTTTGCAAAATGATATGAAAATATCCCTACTATATTTAACATTTTCTAACCTATGGAAATTTTTGATTTTTTTAAATAGGTTATCTATGTCAACACTTAAAGATCCCGTGGCTGCTTTAGTAATCAGATTGGATAATCGATTTCTTTTAGCATAAAATGTAAACCACTCTTGTTCATCATCCAGCCATGTGAAAATTGGTTTTGTTTGAATAAATTTTTTAATTGTTTCTCTCTTTAAGTCGTTTAAGTAAACTTCCTTAAAATCTAAACACTCTGATAACGATAATAAACCAGTATTTGAGATTTTTTTATTAATATTTACCATTACTTGTCTAAAAATATTATCAATACCCACTTTTGTAATAACTCTTAAGTTATTGATTTTTGAAACATAAAAATCAGTCTTTATACCTAAATTTTCATAAAAATCCTGAAGTCCTTTAAAATCCCATTCAACTAAAGTAAATTTTTTTTCTTTTAAAATTCTATTAAATTCTATTTCTGTTACAGGTAATGCTTTTGAAAGTTCTTCAAATATTTTATCTAATATAGGGGTAAAGGGTTTGCGTGTTCTTAACTTTCTTAAACCAAATTCTTGATTTTGCCTTATTCTCTCTCTTGTAACATTATATTTTTTACCAATAATTTCTAATGTTTTTGCTGGTGAACCATCTAGGCCAAATCTATTAATCAATACGTCTATAATCCTATCTTTTATACTTTGATCTTTTTGAGATGTTTTAATACATTCTTCTAAAATTTTTTGTAATTCGACTTCAAGATATTGATTTTTTTTAATAAGTTCTTGTCTAGCCTCATCTGATATCTTGCCAATTAAGTTTTCTCTTAATTGCTTTACAATATCCTTATCCCAAGGTTCAATAATATCTCCAAAATTTAAATCTAAATCATTAATATACTTTTCAATTTCATCTACTGACTTTTTACCTAAATTATTATTATCAAATAATGACTGTCTTGATAAAGAAATAATGTCTCCAATATTGGTGCAGTCTAAATTTAATAAAACATTTTTAGACCTTACAGATAAAGTTGTTTCGTCAAATTCTTTTATTATTTCAATAATTTTTTTCTCTGATAATTCAATTAATTGATTTTCTTCTGTGACTTCAATAGAGTTAATTGTTTCTATATTAGCTTCATTGTTTACATTCAGTATTTCCATTCCCAGATATAATGAATAATGATCTAACATTTGTTTAATTTCATCAATTGACTTTTGTCCCATATTTGGGAACCTCTTGAGTTCACCTTCTGTTTGTTCTATCAAATCATTAATTGTATTAATGTTTTGATTGATCAATGAATTCAAAGCCCTTACAGATAAATCTAAATCTCTTAAGTTTATTGATAATTTATTTTTTAATATTGGGTTATTAAAAGATGTTAATATTTTTTTTTTAATGAAGATCTTAATGGAATTCATTTTTACTGTTTCGTTAATAGTAGTAGGCCTGTAATACTTTTTAACTTATTATTATAAATGATGTTAATTCCTCTATTTACGTGAGAATTAAGGTATTTTGCCAGACTTCTTCGAGTAATTTCCACATTATGTTTGACCATATTGTTTACTAATAGTTGGGTGTAGATAATCTTATTTTTACCAGCAAAAGTATCATAATCAATTGTGACACCATCTAGTTTTTCATCAATATCTCTTGGTAAAGAGGTCTGTTTTAATGAAAGACAAAATCCCCATCTACAAATGACATTCATGTTTTGAATGCCCGTTCTTGATCTAACTCTAGTTAATATATTTTTTAGATGAGTAGAGGTTCTTAATTGATCAATATAAAAGTCCATTAAAAAAAATATCCTAAAGTTGATTTACTACCATTAATTTTTTCATCATATTCAATTTTATATGACCTTGCTAAATAAGGTTTGATATATTTGTGATATTTTTGATTAATTTCTTCATCAGTTGATAATAAAATAACTTGTTTTGAAGCTGTTGGAAAATATTGTTCTACTAAATTTAAACGGTGTTCTGAGTCTAATCTACCTAAGGGTGTATCAATTACAGTTGGGGCTGCACTACTGGAGGCTTTAGCTAATCCCCATAAAATTGCAACAGCAAGCAATTGTCTCTCCCCTGCTGATAATATATCTGTATCAACTTGGACATTCTTAGCTTCAAATATTTGAAGGTCAAATGTACTAGTATCTATTTTAATTGATCTTATAAAATCTTTTTTTCTATGTAGACTTTTAAAGCATTCTAATATTAATTTTTCTAATCTTTTAATATGAAAGTCTAAAGCCTTTACATGAAAAGTACTTAAGACATCTTTAATTCTAACTGAATAATCGACAAATCTTTTTTTATCTAAATTAACCAAATCCTGTGTTGTTTTCTTTTCATATTCTTTTTTAAGTTCAATATTAATCTTTATTAAGGGTCCATTAATTTGGCCTCGTTGTTCGTCAAGAATATTCTTTTTAGCTATTAATTTTGCTTCATCTTTTTTATGTTCTTCAAGTTTATTAATTAACGGTTTAATTTCATCATCAGTTGGTATTTTATTGATTAGTTGTGAAATTTTTTCGTATTCCTCTTCTAACTTATTAATAGTATTTATTTTTTTCTTAATGTCTTTTTCAGCAGTATCTAAATTGTGATTTAATAATGAATTAAGATCTTGATAATTTAAATTAGGTAATAAATTTTCATTATCAAAAATTGTAATGTCATTAATCTTTTTATCACTTACAAACTTTTCAAAATTTTTAGTAAATTTATCATCTTTTGAATTCTTAAGTACAAAAGAACTAATACTTTCAATTAAATCGTTGTTTTTTTTTTGACTGTCTGTCTTGTTTTGGTTTTCAAGTAATGATTTACTTTGGTCTACCATTGCCGCTAACTCTTTTTTGACAACTAATAATGGTAAGTCTCCTGATGCTAGTTTAACTAGTTCATCACTAATTTCGTTTCTCTTTTCGTCTATAACCTGTAATTCTTTTTCATATTCTTGTTTTTTTTCATAATATGAAATTCCCTTTTGTGACAATTCTACGTTTAATTCTCTTATATCATAGGCCTTTTTCGCTAATTCATCCTCTACCTTAACGATGCTTTCATCAATTTCTTTTATTCTATCCTCAAATCCGTCCGCTTCTTTCTTAAGTTTATTTATATTTTTTTTCTCATCATCTGTTTTTAATTGTAATACTGATCGTTTTTGAAACTCATCAACATCAATATTTAATTGATCGACTATTTCTAACCCTAATAAGGAATTAATTGCTTTCTTTAGTACGCCCTTAGATTGTTCAAGATCTGCTAGTTGTTCAATTTTTTCACCATCAAAGAAGAATAATGAAGCAACTCTAGAAGGTAAGATTTGATCAACAAAATTATCCCAATCTTTAGTGATATCTTCATCGTAGACATCATCAATAAATACAAAAAATTCTTCCTTTATCTTTTTTCCAATGACTTTCCAATTTCTTGAGATTTTAAATTTTTCATCTTTACCTTTGTATTTTCTAAAAAATACTAATTCAACCTGTGCACCCTCATCATAATTATTTTTGTTAATATTTTTTTTTAAGAAATTTTCATACGATAATTTTTGTGAATAAAAAAAGTTAGAAAACTTTCCATATAAGACAAAATCTATTGCTTGTAAAAAAGTTGTTTTACCACTTCCATTTAAGGCACCAATTAAAATAACTGGTTTTTTTTCTTTAGTAGATAAGTCAAAATTTTGCTTACCACTGTAAACACCAAAGTTATTAATAAGTAAATTTTCGAAAATCATTAATTACTTATTAAGGGTAATTGTTTATCACCTTGTGATTTAATTTTTCTTTTTTCTTTAGCATATTCAATTGCATCTGTTTTATCTTTGTAAAAAGATTTTTTGAAAATATTTTCAAACTCATCAAATAAACCTGTTCGTCTATTGCTCTTAAAATGTTTTCGTTCAACTTCTAATAAACCTCTTGCAATTTCAAAAATCATTTCATCATCACCACAGGTATCTTTTAAAAGTTGCAATATTTCATGATTAAATACATGACTGTCTTCTAAAGCTTCAAAATGATACTCGCCCTTAGCTTCTTTTTCACAAATAGAGGGTAAGACATCATCTGTTTCTAACTTTTCATAAAACCAAATTTTTCTTATTTGATCTAACTCTGCCTGAGTTATCAATTCTATCTTTTTAAGTTCTTCTGGTAGTTTTTTATTTTGTCTTATTTTATTTTGTGCTTGCAATAATTTTTCTAACCAATTTTTTCTTGTGCTTTTAGTATAAGGTCCAGGTACCGTTCGTTCATCATCATTAGACATTAGCTGCACATGACCTGCTAATCTTCTAAAGTCCCTTTTTTCAAAATCCTTTTCCGTTAAATCATTTCTTAATTGCAGTAAGGGTTCCATCCATGATTTCTCAGAATCGTTTTGAACCATTGCCGACATTGATTTATCTTGTTTAACAAGTGTACAAACCCAACAACCAAATCGACTATCCCCACAAGATGGGGTAGATGTATCAACAACTAATGGGCATTCACCACCATCGGTTGCTCCCTGATACATAGTTAAAAGATCTTTGTTATTTATACCCCATGGAGACTGGTCTTGAAGCAGATACAGCCAAACATCATCGTTAGTCCAATCTTTAATAGGTAGAAATGAAGATACATTTGATAAATTTACATGAGGTTGAAAATTTTGTCGTGTTGCCTCTTTTTCAAATCTAGAAATAGATTGAGCTCTATTAAAACTTTCTGCTTTACGAGTTCCTAATACTATTACTGCTTCACCACTTTCGTTTGATAGTTTTCTTAAAAATCTATCACTTGGTCTAATTTTCATCCGTTCCGTACACCATCTAAACTTTGTATTAGGTGCTGGATAACCTTTACCAATTAAATTAACCCAGAAAGTTTCTTCTATATTAGGAGTTAATAATGATGGAAAAATGGGCAGTCCATTATCTTTGGCTTTATCTCTTAACAAATCTAGTGAAGATTTAACCCATGTTGCAACAATTGGGTTTTCAACCAATGTGTCTGTAGTAATTACATATAAAGGTTTAATAGCTTTATTTTCTGATTTAATTTTTTCTAAAACTCTCCACATTAATTGTAGACAAGCAGAACTATCTTTTCCTCCAGAATAACCTACTACCCAAGGGTTCTCATCCTCTAAATATAATTTTGCAATTAAATCAACTAACTTCGTAATTGTTGGTTTAAAACCAACTTCATCAAAAAAAGATTTCTTTTTATTTTCCATTTTTTTTAAATTTACTTTCTAATGCTTTTTCATTTACGTTTAATGAAACTCCTAAAGCTTTTTTAATTACATTTGATGCTAAAACTATACTATTTGAATTTTTAACCACTCTCCCATTATTTAATACACGTCGATCCCAAATAGGATTACTTTTTAACCAATCAATTTTCTTTAAATTTTTTAATTTTGCTTTCCAATTAGTGGAGTTTGCTTTAATTAAATCTTTACCTGCAATACCTAAGGCTTGTAACATTACTACATGAGTATGAATATAATCCCTTCTAACTTCTGTTGCTGAAATATTGCCAATTCTAACTCCACGCCACTGATCAAATTGTTGCCCTACACTTTCCCAAAAAGAACTCACCAAAGTAACAACCTGTTCAATTTTTTTCTTATCTTCTAAATTAATTAAATATTTAGATGCAGAATAAATTCCTGAGAAAGGGAACAATTTTGATGATCTCTCTGCAATATTTGATCGTTCCATTTCAACTACACCCTTAAATACTTCTGTTTCATAAACTACTCTTCGAATGACCTCTGCAATAGGATCTCGGTGATCATACAATCTTGCAATTGATGTTGCAGGTCGTATTGCATGACGGTTTAAATCAGAAAACATCTGTTGGGATTTCTTTAAACCCTTGTCTTTAAAAAATACTACTGAAATTGTATCATTCGCTAAATCTGGGTTTTCTGTTAATGCTTTTTCAATGGCTGCTCGTCTATGCTGTCCGTCATTAATCATTAGTTTTGCATCCCCTGCTATTTCTAGTTCACCGATTTCACTGTCTTTGCCATTAAATTTATGAGGCTTAAAGCTTATATTGCCATCAATTGAAGCTGTTAATGCTGAAAAAATATAGTTTTTTGGATTATCCACCATGTATCTTGCCATCTCTGGAATACGAGTTTTATTTATATGTCTTTGAGCTCTAAGTTCTGTTGGAATAGTTGCTTCATTAAATAAAAACAATCTTGGTATAATTGACATTTCACAAACAACAGTGAAATAATCATCACCAGATTGTCTTCCTTTGATTGCTGCAAATTTATGGACATTTAAACTCATAAGAACTAATTAATTAATAGATTAATATTTTTTTGTATGTTAGTTTTCTAACATACAATAAACAAAAATCAACATACTTTTTATGAGTATTTATTTAGATTGCAACGCTACATCTCCAATTGAACCTGAGGTTGTAGAAACGCTTACCCAATACTTAACAATAGATTTTGGTAATGAAGGGTCACACACACATGAGTTTGGATCTACTGCAAAAAAAGCCGTTCAAGAGGCAAGAGATAATATTGTGAGCTTAGTAGATGCCTCAAGAAATGAAATAATTTTTACATCTGGTGCAACTGAAAGTAACAATATTGCAATCCTTGGACTAAAAGAGTTTGGAATTAAAAATAATAAAAAACATATTATAACATCTACTATAGAACATAAGGCTGTATTAGAACCTATTGAAGAGTTAAAAAAATTAGGGTTTGAAGTTGATGTCTTACCTGTAGATAAATCAGGAAGAGTTAATCCTGAAGATATCAAAAAAAAACTTAAAGACGAAACATTGTTGGTTTCTATCATGCATGTGAATAATGAAACTGGAATTATTCAGCCTATTGAAGAGATTTGTAAAGTAATTGAAAATAATGATTGTTTCTTTCATGTAGATGGAGCTCAAGGCTTTGGTAAAGAACTAGATACATTAAAAAATAAAAGAATAGATTTAATAAGTATTAGTGGTCACAAGATATATGGACCAAAAGGTATTGGTGCTCTTATAACAAGACTTAGAAACTATAACAAACCTCCTTTACAACCTTTATTCTTTGGTGGTGGCCAAGAATCTAAATTAAGACCTGGAACTCTACCTGTTCATTTAATAGCAGGTTTGGGTGTTGCTGCTAAAGTTGCAAAGAGAGATTTAAAAAAGAGGCAGACAAAAAACAAAGTAATTTTTGATAAAATTATTAATTTAGTTAAAAACTTAAAAGGTGAATTAAATGGAGATGAAAAGTATTTACTTGGAAATTGTATAAATTTTTCAATACCAGGAGTTGATGCTGAAGCTTTTATGTTAATGACAAAAGACTTAATTTCTATTTCTAATGGTTCTGCTTGCACATCATCTAATTATGAACCATCTCATGTTATTAAATCAATGACTAATAATGAGGATAAATTAAGGGGTGCATTACGTTTTTCATGGTGTCATTTAACCGATAATAAAATTCCTGTTGAAGAAATAGAAAAAAAATTACAAAATATTATTTAATAAGAACTATTAAAAAAAATGTTTAGAAAAATTAAAGGAAATATTTTTAATACTAGTGCTCAGGTATTAGTAAATACAGTCAATTGTGTCGGCATAATGGGAAAAGGCATTGCACTTGAATGTAAATTAAGATTTCCCGATATGTACAAAAGTTATCAGAAATTTTGTGATCAAAAAAAAATTCAACCAGGTGTTTTGCAGGTATGGAAAGACTCACAACCTTGGATATTAAACTTTCCAACAAAATCTCATTGGAAAGATCCCTCGAAATTTGAATACCTAGAAAAAGGTTTGGACAAATTTATTGAAACATATTCATCAAAAGGAATTACTTCTATTGCTTTTCCAATGCTTGGGTCTAGCCTAGGTGGATTACCTGAAGAAAAAGTTTTTGAATTAATGAAAAATAAACTTTCAGAACTTAATAATATAGATATTGAAGTATACGAATATGATCAAAATGCAAAAGATGGTCTATATGAATTATTTTACCAGAAAGTTTACAGATTTTCACTTGATGACTATAAAAAAAATCTAAATTTAACAAACACAGCAGCAAGTAATTTAAAAAACGTAATTGATAATAATTTAGTCAATTCAATGTTAGCAATTCAAGACATACCTAAAATAGGATTAAAATCACTTGAAAATATTCATAATTTTTTAAACGAAAATAAAAAAGTTTTAATTCAATCAGAACTTGATCTTTTTTAATGAAAAAAGACGATAAAGAAAAACTAAAATCTTGGAGATTACAAAAATTAGAAGAATGCAAAGGATTTCCAAAATACTTTTATTATTTTTCTTTTATAGATAATTTTGAGTCAATAATTGCAAACGGTATTCTCCCTAAAAATGAAATAATAAAAAAAAAATTAATTACAAAAAGTTTTGCTGATATGGATGTTCAAAATTTTAGAAAAGATATAGATTGTTTCATATCTAACTCTCAAAAAAAAAAGCTTCATGATCTAGTACCATTATATTTAAACCCTAAAACACCAACATTATATGCTAGAAAAAATATTCAAAATCAATTATTTTTTTTATTAATTAATTCAAAAAAATTAATTTCGGATACAAATATTGATTTTGCATTTACAGATGGGAATGCAACAAATCAAATTACAAAGAAATATTGGAGATTAGACAAATTAAAAAATCTAAAATGGGAAATAATTAATGGACAAAGTTGGAATGATAAGGAAGACGGTAAGAGAATACGAAATTCTGAATTTCTTATTTTTCCAAGAATTCAAATAGATCATGTTGAAACCATCTCGTGTTTTGATACAACGGCATTATTAAGAATAGCAACAATTTTAAGTCAACAAAATATAAAAATTAACACAAATATTAATACTAATTTGTTTTTTTAAATTAAATAAATATAATATTATATGTTTAGCATATTTTTAACTCTTTTAAAATCATCAGATGAGTAATGAAAACTTTATTTGTCCCAATTGCAATTCAAAAGAAATATTAGAACAGATGTTTTTATCTATTGACGCTCCAAACAATTCAGATCCTTGGTCTAGTGTTACTCAAGTTATCAAATGTGACAGTTGCAAAAAGACTATTCCAGCTCACTTAGGAGAAAGATGGGATGGAATTACCTTAGATCAAGCAAAGAAAGAATATCTAGAAAAGTA
>Ga0209630_10003324_pt1 | contig 14718 bp, 5 predicted proteins | sample COG_01_FD_184745 | JGI IMG/M metagenome (GOLD analysis project Ga0209630, IMG submission 184745) | Pelagic Microbial community sample from North Sea - COGITO 998_met_01 (SPAdes) (version 2) | ecosystem: Environmental > Aquatic > Marine > Neritic zone/Coastal water | place: Helgoland, sampling... | reverse complement strand
CCCCCGGCGCGCGCGAATCGCCGCGATTTCGCGTCCGATCCCCCGCGGGCGATCGCATTTCGTGTCGGCGACGCGGCGCGCGAGCGCGCGCGATCGCGTCGCGCGATCCCGCGTCGCCGCACGCGCGCGCGCGCGCCTCCCGCGAGCACGTCGCGTTTCCTAATCGACCGAGCGTCGCTGACGACAATTGCTTTTTTCCACCCTTCGCCATCGCCCCGCGCGCTTCAGGGCCTCGAGGAAGTCGCGCAGCAGCTCGACGAGGAAGCGAAAGGGCCGCTGATACACGCGTGTCTGAACTGCGGCGGCTCATCGCACGAGGAGTCCATGATCCTGTGCGACGGATGCGACCAAGGGTGCGTCGCCGACCGCGATCCGCGTCGCGCGCGATCGTTCGCGAGCCGTCGTGGATCTCCACACCGTCGATCGACGGTTCGCGCGTCTCGGTGCATCGTCCGGTCGCGCGAGCCGCGCCGCGTCGGAGAATTCCGCGTCCGAGACTGCTTTCTGTCGCCGAGAGATTTATTTCTCTCTCGACGGTTTTTTTTCCTTCTCTCCGCTCCCTCTCCTCTCCTTCTTCTGCCCGCCACTCCCGCTCACCGCCGCGTCTCTCTCTCTCCTCCCTCTCTCTCCGTTCGCTTCCCCCAGGTACCACATGTACTGCCTCTCCCCGCCGATGGAGGAGCTCCCGCGCGGGGACTGGTTCTGCCCCAACTGCGTCGCCGCCGCGAACGACGCGTCAGACTTTGGGTTCAACTCCGGGAAGACGTTCACGATGGACGATTTCGAAAAGTCGTGCCGGGACTTCGACGAGGCGTTCTTCGGCGGGGAGGACGCCCTCGCGAAGACGTCCACCGCAGACATCGAGGAAGCGTTCTGGAAGATGGTCGAGGAAGGCTGCGAACGGAGCGTCGACGTGCACCACGGCGGCGACGTCGACGTGTCCGCCAACGGCGGCGGGTTCCCGCGCCGCGTCGAGGCGCGCTCCTCGGGCGGCGCTGATACGCGGCCGGACGACGTGATCGCCGCGGCGGAGCACGCGTGGAATCTGAACAACATCCCGCGACAGGGCGGCGAGCACGCGTCGTTGTTGCGCCAAGTCACGGAGAACGTTCCGGGGATCACGATGCCGCTGATGCACGTCGGGAGCACGTTTTCGTCGTTTTGTTGGCGGTACGAAGACCACATGCTGTACTCGATCAATTACAACCACGCGGGCGCGGCGAAGACGTGGTACGGCGTCCCCGGGGCCAGCGCGGACGCGTTCGAGGAGTCGTTCAAGCAGTCCACCCCGGATCTGTTCGCCGCGCAGCCGGATTTGGTGTTGTCCCTCGTCACGATGCTGTCGCCGTCGCTGCTGCAAAACGACGGCGTCCCGGTGTACCGCGCGGACCAAAAAGCGGGCGAATTCGTCGTGACGTTCCCGAAGGCGTACCACGCCGGGTTCAACTGCGGGTTCAACGTCTCCGAGGAGGTGTGCTTCGCCCCCCCGGACTGGCTCCGGTTCGGGAACGACGCCGTGGAGCGGTACCGGTTCTACCGCAAGCCGAGCGTTCTGTGCCACGACGAGCTCGCGTGCGTCGTCGCAGCGGACGATCCGTCGGCGGAGGTGGCGAAGTGGCTCGTGTCGGACATAAAGCGCATCACTCACGACGAGCGCGCGGGAAGAGAGCAGCTGTTCACGGACGGCGTCGTGCGGAGCAAGCGGTACGTCCCGAAGAAGCTCGCGATGGCGGCGATGGCGAAGAAGCGCGAGTCGGACGTCCCCGGCGGCGGTTTTGGCGGCGGGTCGAACGCGAACGCCTCGTCGCTCGCCCTCGACGCCGCGCTGGACCCCACCGCGGAGACGGAGAGCGTCCTCGCGCTCGAGAACGCGAACGGCGCGTACGACCGCGAGTGCACGATCTGCCGGTACATTCTTCACTGCAGCGGCGTCGCGTGCAGCTGTAACCCGAACCGGCCGGCGTGCTTGCGTCACAGCGCCGAGCTGTGCGACTGCCCGCCGTCGCACCGAGTCATGTTCTACAGGAAGTCCATCGCGCAGCTCGAGCGGCTGTGCAACGACGTCGAGCGCGCGTCCGGAAAGAGAAGCAAAGCGTCGGACAAAGAGAAGGCGTTCGGCTCCGCGAAAGCGCGGCAGAAGCGCGCGGCGGCGTGGGTGAAGAAGGCGAAGGAGACGCTCGCGGTCAAATCGCCGCCAAAGGACCTTCACGAGCTCGAGCAAATCATGATCGCCGCGGAGGAGTTCACCTGGGCGGGAGAGGACATGAACGAAGTCCGAAAGCACGCCGCGAAGGTTGGGATCGCGATCGCGTTCCAGAGAGAGCTCGCGGTGCTGAAGCGTCGGCTCGCCGCGGAGGACGATGACGCGTCCGACGAGAAGACGGAGGGGAAAGATCGGTGGGTCGCCCCGGGCGTGGACGACGCGGACGTCGTCGCGCGCGCCGCCGCCGAGGCGCCGATGCGCGGCAAGCGAGGGCAAGAGGCCGTTTCGGTCGCCGCGACGGTGGGCCCCGTCAAGGAGGACCCCGTCAAGGAGGACCCCGTCAAGGAAGAGGAGGAAGGCGGCGACGTCGAGATGGCAGACGCGGCGGCGGATGGCGAAAAGACCGCCGGAACCGCCGCCGCCGCCGGCGCCGGCGCCGCCGCCGCGGGAAAAAAATCCTGCGGCGCCCCCGCGCGTCGCATGACGTTAGACCGCCTCCGCGAGCTCCTGAACGCGGCGCCGTTCCCGCTCCCTCCCGCGGACGCGGACGCGTTCGCGAAAGCGCTCGAGACGGGCGAGGACCTGGAATCGCGCGTCGTCGCCGCGCTCGACGAGCGCCCCTACCCGAACCCGAAAAAGTTCGCCGCGCTCCTCGCGGAGGTGGCGCGCGGCCCCTTAGAGGTGACGTCCGCGCGGAGGATCAAAGACGCCGTCGCCGCCGCGCACGCGTGGGCGGACGCGCATCGTAAGGCGCTCCCCGGGCGCAGGCACCGCCCCGCGCGCGCGGATCTGCCCACCACGGAGGACTTGCTCGCGCTCAAAGCGAGAAGCGCACATCTCCCGGTGCAACCCAACGACGTCGCGTCGCTCGACGCCGCCGTGGAAGAGACGAACGCCTGGGCGGCGAGAGCGACGAGCCTGATGGCGACAACGCCGTCGTGCGAGCTCGAGGACGCGAAGAAGCTCCTGGAACAGGGCGCGGAGCTCCCGTGTCGATGCGACGAGATGGACGCGTTGGAGTCGGCGACGACGGAGGCGACGACGTGGGCGGAGGAGGCGGTGGCCGCGGACAACGCCGACGCGCCTCTGAACATGCTGTGGAGCCTGCACGAGAGCGCGACCGGGATGTGCGTGCGCGCGAGCGAGGAGCTGCGGATGCTCGTGGAGCGCATACGCGTGCGGGAGTGGGCGGACCCCGCGAAGCTGGTCGCGGTGGGGAAGCCGAAGCCCAGCGTCGTCGAGGAGATCAAACGCGTCGCGGCGCAGGGCGCGGCGATCATCGAGACGGCTGGCGGTGACGAGCGCGTGCGCGAGGAGCACGTTACGGACGCGGAGCGGCAGCTGCTCGAGAAGCTCCGCGCGTGCGTCGAGAACGGCGAGGCGTGGGAGAAGCGCGCGAAGGCGGTGGCGGACGACGCCGCCGCCGGGAACCTCAAGCCGCTGGAGGATTTGGAGAAGCTCGTCGCCGAGGCGCAAAAAATTCCCGCGGCGTTGACGCACTACAAGGAGCTCTTCGACGCGAGCGTCGCCGCGCGGTCGTGGGTCGAGAAGGCGCAGCTGTGCCTCAAGGGGAAGCAGCTCACGCGGCGGGGCGCGAACGCGCCGCCGCCGACGCTCGCGCACGCGGAGCGTCTGATTCGCGACGCCGGGAAGTTTTCCGTCTCCGTCAAGGAGCTCAGCGCGCTCGAGGAACGCGTCGAGGACGCCAAGGCGTGGGGCGTGCGCGCGGAGGAGGTGGTCGACCACTGGCGCGAGGACGGCGCGGAGCAGAAGTTCGAGCAGCTCCTGATCGACCACGAGTCGTACGGGTTGGAGCTCCCCGCGGCGGCGGACGTTCGCGCGTGCCTCGCCGCGTTGGCGTGGGAACGAGAGGCGAGAGACGCGGTGAAGGAGAAGGACGGCGTGCCGACGTTGGAGCTCCTCGAGGATCTCAGAACGCGCGCGGACGACATCGACATGGAGGACATCGAGGACGGCCTGGGCGAGGACCTTATGAGAAGGTTGGAGGCTGTCGAGGAGTGGACGAAGAAGGTGGACGAGGCGCTGAGGTTCAGCGTCGGCGCCGGGGGATCGGCGCCGAAGACGATGTCAGCGGAGAGAGCCGCCGCCGCCGCCGCCGCGCACGCGGAGCGACGGCCGCAGCCGGAGATCATCAAGGCGTTCATCGACGAAGGGAAGAAGCTCCCCGCGATCGTCCCGAGAGTCGCGGAGCTGGAGACCATCCTGGACGAGCACCAGAAGTGGGTGGAGTCCGCGCGCGCGCTGTTGGGTCCGCCGAAGCCGAAGCCGACGCCGGAGGAGCTCCGGGCCAAGGCGGACGCGGACGCCGCCGCGGCGGCGACCGCCGCGGGAGAGGACGCCGCAGCCGCCGCGGCAGCCGCCGCGGAAGCGGAGGCGGAGCGGAAGCGCCAGAGTAAGAACAGCAAGAAGAAGAAGAAGGGCAAGGGTGGCAAGTCCGCGGCGGCGCCCGACGCGAAACCCGCGACGGCGGCGGATGCGAAACCCGCGGCGGACGAAGCAAAGGAAAAGGCGCGCATCGCCGCCGCGGCGACGCGCGTCCGCGACGAGGTCGAGAAAAAGCTCGCGGCGCGCGCGGAAGCTGGTAACGACGCGGACACCCGCCCCGCGATGGCGGACGTGATCGAGATGCAGACGACGGGGGAATCTTTACCGTTGAAGTCCGAGGAAGGGATCGAGCTCGCCGCCGCCGTCGCCTCCGCTGCGGCTTGGTCCGAGCGCCTGCGCAAGGTGCTCGTGCGTCCGCGATCCTCCGCGGGCGTGCACGCGATCGCTGTGGACGACTCGAAGACCGCGCTGACGCTCATCGTACAAAGCATCCGCGCGGCGACGTACGACCTGGAAGGCACGGGCGAACCCCCGGAGAGCGAAGAGGGCCAGTTTTGTTTATGCCGCCAACCCGGCGGGCGAGAGATGCTCGGCTGCGACGTGTGCGGGGACTGGTACCATCTCCGGTGCGCGGGCGTCACCGCCGGGTTCGCGCGAGGGGCGAAGAACTACGTGTGCCAAGCCTGCCTCGCCGCGCAAGGCGACGTGTTCAAGCTGAACAAGCCGGACGTGGTGTACAAGCACATCCACAGGACGCGCCGGCCGACGCTCACGGTGCTCGGCGAGATGCTCCTCGAGGCGCTCGAATTCAGCGGGAAGCTCCCGGAGGAAGATCTTCTCGTCGACGTCTTCGTCGAGCACCAAAAGTGGAGGACCGCGGTCGCGGGGGTCTTAAAGCGCCGAGGCGCGACCGCGGGCGTGGAGGGGATCGCGCAGGCGGCGAAGGAGAAAGCCGACGCCGCCGCGAGGGCGCTCGCCGCGGTCAGAGACGCGCGACTCGCGCGCATCAAGGGCGTGCACGATCGCACCGCGGCGGTGCAACAAGCGCAGATCAGCGCGGGCGCGACCGCGATGGCGGCCGCGCTGCTCGGCGCCGGCGGAGGCGGCACCGCGGCTGCGGCGTTGGAAGCCGCGCAGAGATCCGCGCACATGGCGCCGGAGCAGCAACTCGAGATGCTCGGGCAGCAAGTCGCCGCGGCGGCGGCGATGAAGCAGCAGCAGCTCACGCAGCTGAGAGGCGCCGTCGCCGCCGCCGTCGCCGCGGGGCTCGCCGGCGGCGACGGCGGCGCGGAGTCCGTCGCCGCGGCCGCGGAGTCCGCGTCGCCGTTCGAGGCTCTCCTCGTGTCGCATCTGCAAGAGCTCGGGACGTTCGTGCATCAGCTCGCGACGTGCCAGCAACAGATTTTGACGCAGCAACAGCAGAGCGCGGCGAATCCGGCGGGGTCGCAAGCCGCGGCGACGGCGCAGTACCAAGTGTTGATTCAGGTGATGATGATGCAGCAGCACTTCCTGACGCTGTCCAAGCAGCAAGACCTTCAGCTCGAGGCGCTCGGCGGGGGGCTGCTCGAGCAGCAGCGCGTCGCCGCCGCCGCGGCAGCGGCGGCGGCGGAGCAAGACGAGGAGGACGACCCCGACGCGGAGGCGCCGGAACCGCAGCCGCATCCGGAGGCGGCGGCGGCGGAGCCGGAACCCGAGGCGAAGGCGAAGAAAGAAGAAGAGGAACCGAAGGCGGAGCAGCCGAAGACGGAGGAGACCGAGCCGAAAGAAGAACCGCCGAAAGAAGAACCGCCGAAAGAAGAACCGCCGAAAGAAGAACCGCCGAAAGAGGACGTCGAGATGAAGGACGCGGACGCGGACGCGGACGCGAAAGAGCCGACCGCGGAGGAGCCCGCCGCGCCGGCGTCCGCGGCCGCCGCCGCGGAAGAGGACGACCACGACATCGAAGCGAAAGAGGAGATGCCCGGCGTTGCGCCTCTCGCGGTGACGACGGCGTCGAAAGAACCCTCCCCTGCGAACGACGCGAACGCGAGCGAACCCATCACGGCGCCGCCGCCTCGACGCAAGAAAGCCCTGGAAGGCCCGAGCGAAGAGGAGAAGGCGCTCGAAGCCGCGCACGCGGCGGCTGCCGCGGAGTACGCCGTCGCCGCGTCCAACCTCGGCGAGGTGGCGTCCCCGGACCCGAAGAAGCAAATCTTCGCCGGGCTGAAAGGCGCGCTCGCGATGGAGATCGACCTCAACCCCGCGGACGAGGAGCTCCCGAGCTTGCTCCGCGAGGTGTGCGGCGCGTCGTGGCGAGCGAGGGCGTCGGCGGCGTTGCACCCGATCGTGTCCCCGCGGTCAGCAGCGGCGATAAGCGCGGACGACGATAACCCGAACCGGTACCCGACGTTGCACGCGCTCGTGGATTTGAAAGAGACGGGGATCGCGTCCGGGTGCATTCGATACGCCTCCGACGGGGACAAAGAGTTCGTGGTCCCCGGGATCGAGCCGTTGGGCGACGAAGTCTTAGCGTTGGAAGCCGCGGGACAGTCGTGGCTCGACCGCGCTGCGGACGCGGTCGACGGCGCCAAGGAGGTCCCCGTGGACGAGGTGCAGGCGCTGATGGCGCAGGGCAAGGCGCTGCCGATCAACCTGAAGGACGAGCTCGAAGAACTCGGCGAACGGTGCGAGGTGTACTGCCTGTGTAAGACGGCGTACGACGCGCTCAGGCCGATGATCAGCTGCGATAAGTGCGAGGGGTGGTTTCACTACGAGTGCTGCGGGATGTCTCCGCCCGGTTTGGACGAGGAGGAGGACACCGGCGTGACGTTCAAGTGCCCGCCGTGCTGCGACGCCGGCGGCGAGACGTTTGTCGTTCACCGCCCCGCGGTGACCGCGGAGCAGCTCGAGGCGGTGAAGAAGAAGCAGAAGCCGTATGGGCAAACACCCTCAGAGGCTGTGGAGGCGAACGTGGACGTCGAGGAGGCGAACGTGGACGTCGTGATGGCGGAGGCGGAGGAGGAAGAGGAAGAGGCGGCGGCGGCGGCGGCGGCGGCGGAGGCGGAGCCCGAAGCGGCGGCCGAGCCGGAGCCGGAGCCGGAGCCTGAGCCCGAGCCGGAGCCGGAGCCGGAGCCCGAGCCTGAGCCCGAGCCTGAGCCCGAGGTGGCGCCGGAGCCCGCGGCGGAGCCGGAGCTGGAGCCGGAGAAGCCGGCGGCGGAGGAGAAGGAGAAACCGACGAAGAAGGCGAAGGGCAGGTCGAAGCCCGCGCCCGCGCCGCCGACGGAAGGTCTTCGGCGCGGCAGAAGTCGAAAGTAATAACACGTGTGCATGTTGTCTTGCTTGTCCGCTTCCTACCCAGACTCGCTCTCGCGCTCGGGCGCGAGCTCGACCTCGCTCAGTATCCGCGCGTGGTCGTCCTTCACGGGCCGTCCCCACTTCTTGCGCCTCGGTCGCTTCACGATCTTCGCGACTTCCAACGCGTTCAGCAGAATCACCTCGTCGTCCGTCTCGGCGTCGCGCGGCTCGTCGTCGCCGCCGCCCTCCCCGCACGCCGCCGCCTCCCCGAGCTTCCCCGCGCGCTCTATGAGCTGCCGCAAGTATCCTTGCCTCGCGTAGTTTGGCACCAACCGCGCGAGGTACACCCCACGAAGCGTCTCCTTCTCTCTCTCCGTCAAGCTCCCGTGCTTCCCCGCTCTGCGCGTTCTGTCTTGCACCGCGTGATGCATCACGAGGCTCGACGCGACGGAGACGTTTAAGCTCTCCGTGAAGCCGTTCATGCTGACGTACACGCCGCCGTCCGCGAGTTTCTTCGCCTCCTCGCTCACGCCCTCGCGCTCGTTTCCTAAGATGACCGCCGTCGGGACGGTCCAATCGTAATGCTCCAGCGGGTGCCCGCCTTCGAACACCGTCGTGAGGACGCGATAGCCCCTCTTCTTCGCGTCTCGAACCGCGTCCGCGGTGGACCTCCACTGCTGCAGATGCGTCCACTTCACCGCGCCTCCGGAGGTTCTTCCGCTCTGTTTGAACTTCAAGCCGGTGTCGGACACGACGCCCAGGGTGCCGATCCCGAGCGCCTCGGTGCTTCGGCACACCGCGAGGACGTTTCCGATGTCGTACGCGCCCTCGAGGATCGGGAGTATATCGAACGACCGCTGCTCGACGACCGCGTCCAGGCGCGCGAGTCTGTCCGGGGAGATCACCGGCGTGAACGCGCGCGTGAGGTCCTCGAGAGACGCGTCCAGGCCGTCGAAGCAGAACGTGTCGTGCTCGTACGGGAACCGAGAGGACGACGCGGCGGACGCGGCGGACGCGTCGTCGTCGTCGTCGGACGGCGGGAGCGCCGGTCGCACGTATCTCGAGACGCGACGCGCGCGATTGCCGTGGAACTCCTTGTCCGACGCGTCGCTCGAGGTTCGGCTCTCGCCGCCGAAGGTGGTGCGCTTCACGCTGGGGCCCTGGTGCGCGCGCGACGGCTTCGGCTTCGGCGTCGTCGGCGTCTCCGTCTCCGTCTCCGTCGTCGCGTCCGCGTCCGTGGAGTGCGTCCGAAGAATCCGCCGAGTAGGATGATGAGGGCGTAGGTTTACGGTGGACGTCGCCGCGCGCGTGGACGGGCAGCTCGCGCCGACGCGCGGCGCGAGCGAGGGCGCGGTGACATATATCGTGCTCGCGAGCGCGTGCATTCGTTCGATGAGAAGCCGTCCCAGGCCTCGGCGCATCGGGTCTCCGCGCCCCGGGATGTGTGTGTGGGATGTGCGAGCGGACGGACGGAAGAATGGAACTTCGCAGCGGCGCGAACGATGAAAAAAGTTTAACGTCCGGAGAAGAGGTTACAACTGAAGCGCTCGCTCGGTCTAATCGAGGTCGTACAGGAGGTCGTCCGCGTTCACCGGTTCCAGCGCCGGGTCGACGGCCGCCGGCGCCGGCGGCGGCGTAGGTTTCGCCTCGACCGGCCTCGGCGCCGCGGGAACCTCCGCCGGCTTCGGTATCGATTTCGCCTCGGCCTTCTCCGCCGGCGGTTTCTCCGGCGGTTTCTTCGGCGGCGCGTGCGCCGTCATCCACGGCGGCAACGCGGGCGGCTTCCCCTCTTCCCCCGTCGGGGGAGCGGTGTGCGTTATCTTGACCGTCATGGTCTCTTGCGGGACGTAGTTCTCGTCGTCCTCGTCGGATTCGAGGTCCTCCATGTCGACGAGCTCCATGTCGATGAGCTCATCGTCGACGTCCAACGACTCGAGCTCCAGGCGTTCCGCGCGCATCTCCGGGGTTTCTTCGTAGCTCAACGCGTCGTCGTCGTCCGAGTCCGAGTCCACGTCGTCCTCTTCCTCGATCACCAGCGATTTTTTCCGCACCTCCGTCGCGAGTTTCGCGTCGCGTCTCACGTCCGGCAGCGGCGGCGGGCCGTCGTCGGAGTCCTCGGTTCCGTCCGATTCCTCCTCGACGACGAGCGGTCGTCGCGTCGTCGTCGCCGCCGCCGCCGTCGCCGCCGCCGACGCGTCGGCTCCGACCGCCTCCTCCTCCGCGTCGCTCTCGTCGTCCTCGGAATCGTCCTCGACGACGAGCGCCCTGCGCGTCTCCTTCACTTCCGTCTCCCGCGCGGTCGCCGGCGGCGGCTTGGGCTCGGGATCCTTCGCGACCTCCTTCGCGACCTCCTTCGTCGGCGTCGCCGCCGCCGGAACGCACGTCCCTCGGTGCCCGTCCCTCCAGTGCGTCCGCTGGCAGTGCGGGGAGCAGTACGAAACCGCCTTACACCGCGAGCATCGAAGCATCTTCCCGCCGGCGCGCGCGATCGTGTCCTCGCGCGCGACGCACGACGGGTTCGCGCACTTTCGCACGCGGTCGGCCGTGGCTTTCACGTTCGGATTCCTCGCGACGCCGCTGAGGGTCGTTCCATACGAAGCGATGTCGGGGTGGAGTTCATAGGCGTCAGCTGGATTTGAAAGGTGCCGAGGTCGGGCGTTGAAAGCGAGGGGTGAGCGGAGAGAAACGCCGGCAAAAGTCCTTAAGGAACCGCGTTCACCACGCCAACGCGGTCGTATGGGAACCAGTGTATAAAACGCGCCTGGCGTCCATCGCGCGATGCTTCGCCGCCTCTTCCTCGTCCTCTTTTTTTTTCCGCGCCGCAATCGCCTCCTCGGACTCGCTCGCTTCGACGTCCTCTCGAAGCCCTCTCATCATCCCCTTCGCGACCGCCTTCGCCTTCGCCTTCTCCGCTTTCTTCGTCTCCTTCGTCTCCTCCGGCGCCGCCATGAGCGGCGCGTCGCCTTCGTCGACGCGAACCGCGCGCGTGTACGCCTCAGGGCCGTTCCATACAAGCGAACGTCGGGGTGGAGTTCAAAGGCGTCAGATGGAGTTGAAAGGCGTCGAGGACGGGGATTGAAACCGTGGGGTGGGCGGAGAGAGACGACGGCAAAAGTCCTTAAGGATCGGCGTTCACCACACCAACGGGGTCGTATAGGGACCAGTGTATAGAACGCACCTCAAACGACCGGCGCGAATCCGGCGCGTCCCCCGGATCGTGCCTCCACGCCGTCGCGACGAGCTCGTTCCCGACCCTCCTTCCGCCCTTCGCGGCGACGGTCAACGCCTCGTCCGCGGTCGCGTCCGGCGCGCACAGGGCTAAGAGCTCGACCATCCCGGCGGAGGTCCCGCACACCGCGGTTCGCGACGTCGGCGCGTGCAGCGACGTCACCCCCGCGCCAACCTCCAGCCGCGCTTGCACCATCCCCGTCTTATCCCACAACAGGAGAGTGCGATCCGCGGCGCCGGAGAGCAGCCGCGGTCGGTGATTGTCCGGCACCGAGCAGATCGCGTCGACGGACCCGCCGTGGTAGCCCTTCCACGCGGCGTACCCTTCGCCGACGTTCCATGCGATCACCGCGCCGGCGGTGGTGCCGACGGCGAGGAGTTCGCCGTCGAACGCGATGCACGCGGGATCGCCTTCGCCGAGTAACGGCGAGACGTCCTTCACCGCGCCGCCTTCGCCGGACTGGACGTCGAGTAACGCCGCGAGCGGGGGCGTTTTATTACCCTTACCACCCCCGTCGCTCGTCTTGTGCGCGTGCACGCACGCGATCACGGACTCGCAGTTCGCTGTCAACGCCATGGGTACGCCCTTCGCTACGCCGTCGACGTTGTACGCGCCTCGGAGTTTCCCGGTGGATAACTCCCAGCACACGAGCGTTCTCTTCGACGCCGCGTACGCGGTCAAGAGCTCCGCTTGAGTCCCCAAGTGCACCCTCGTGATCGGCTGCGAGTCCACCTTGAGCGGGTTCAACAAACGCGCGTACCCGCGTTTACCCTCGTGTTCCATCAGCTTCCACGTGTGCACGAAACCTTCGGCGGTGCCCGCGGCGATGACGAGCCCGTCGAACGCGAGCATCGTGACCGCCGCGGGCGCGAGCGCGGCGTCATCGCCGTCGGCGCCCTCGCCCACGCCGCCGTGCTCTTTCGGGACCGCGCCGACGCGGATGACCTGCTTCTCTTTCCAATCGCGGACGTCGAAGACGTAGATTTTCGCCGACGCCGCGCCGTCGGCGGCGACGAGGACGTTCTTGAAGAGCTTCACGTGCTGGAACGCGCCGCCGGAGGGCGACGGGGACACCTCCGCGCGTTTCACGAACGCGGGGGAGGACGCGGCGTCGGTCGCGAACGGCGCCGTGGACGAGCTCCCGGGCGCGGGGCTGCGGCGAGAGAGAGAGCGGGGAGAGAACGGAGAGAAGAGTCGATCGATCGGTCACCTCTCGAGCGAACGCGGCGGAGGAGGGAAATTCGTTCATCTCTCGGGGACGGAGAAGAGGCGAGGGATCGACGGACGCGCGGACGCACCCGAACCCCTTGAAGCACGGGGCGTATCCCACCGCGGCGAACGACGGCGGAAAATTGCTCGTCCCGACGACCTGCGTCACGGACGCGTTCGCGTGGTACTGCGGTGATGGGAGGGAGGGAGGGTCAGGATCGATCGATAGATCGATGGGCACCCGAGAGACGCCTCGCGCCGCGCGTCGTTCCGTGGAACCGACGCGGCCGGCGCGCGGGAAGCGCGCGCACCTGCAGCGGCGAGCACACGGTGTCCAGCCGCGCGGTATCGTCCTCGATCTGCACCATGATCGCCCGCGGTCCGCGGCCGAGGCCAGCCCGACGTGCGCGAGCGCTCTTCAGCGGCGGGAGGGAATGAACCGAGCGGCGGTCTCGACGGTCAGGTCGCGTTGTTGTTGAGGCGGGGCGGGGCGGGGACGAGCACGGGCGCTGAAGTGTGCGAGAGAGGTTTGGTTTTTCAAACCAAAACTCGGGGATCTCACACACACCCCCTCGCGCACGCCACGGGCGACCCGCGCGCGGTCACCCTCGCGACCGCATCGAGGGCGAAGTCCACGGCGTCATGGTCGCCGCCGCGCTGTCGCCCGCGATGGAGCGCGCGCTCGAGGACCTCGCGTCCACGGATCCCTCGGACCTGTCTTCGGTCAAAAATCTTCGCGAGATGCACGCGCGATGCGCCGCCGCGGGCGTCTTCACCGCGGCCGGGCCAAACTTCGGGAGCGCGTCCGCGGCGTTCCACGCCGCGGCGTCCACGCACGACGGCGCCGCGGACGTCGCGAAGCTCCATCTCCTGTTCGACGCCGCGGTCGCGCACGGGATCCCTCACCTCGTGTGCCACTACGTCGACGAAGTGTGCGGGCGCGACGAGTTCACCTCCCCGGACGGCGTCGAGGCGTACCTGCAAGACGGCGAGATGGTCGCGGAGTGGGCGACCGCGGCGCTGAAGAGCGCGGAGCAAGCGCTGGAGCGAGCGTCCAACCTGAGAGCGGGCGGCGCGGGGTCCGATCTCGAGCGCGCGGCGATCGTGTTCGAGGCGCTGCGCGACGTTTTCCGCGCGCTCGGCGCGTCCCCTCGCGGCGGCGGCGGCGGCGGCGGCGACGGCGGCGACGGCGACGGCGGGTTCCACGACCGTCTGCAGGGCGCGCACGATCTCGCGGTGCGATGCGCGCAGCGCGCGCGGGCGACGTCTTTCGTGTTGCGAGAGAATCTGTCGTCTCTCCCCGCGGATCGACACGGCGGCCCGGGCGCTTGGGCGGGAAGCGTGCAAGTCCGCCGCACGACCGCGGCGGCGGCGGCGGCGTCCTTGCGGCTGCCCCCCGCCGCGGACCCGTCGTGTTTATTCCTGGACGACCTCCTCGACGGCGTCGGCGGGCACCCGCCGCCGTATCCGTTTAAATCCCCGGCGGACGCGTGCGCGCTCGTGTTCGGCTCCGGGTCCGCGTCGCCGCCGGCGCTCGTCGCGAAGCAGTCGCTGTTTCTGTACTACCTCCTCGACGCCGGGTTAGAACCGGACGGCGCGCCGGCGCGGTACGCCGCGAGCGCGAGGATACACCCGCGATTGTTCTCGCAGATTAAAGCCGCGGCGCTGTTGGACGACTGGGGAAGCCCGGAGTCGTTGGAAGCCGCGTGCGCGTCGATACCGCGCGCGGCGCACGCCGCGACGCCGCTGCGGTTCGTCGCCGCGCTCGCGGCGAGGGGACGCCCAGACGCCGCGCTCGCGGCGGCGCGCGCGAGGACGGGCGGCGGGGCGAGCGCGGAGGACGACGCCGCCGCGGAGGCGGAGCTCGGCGTCGCGATACGGCTCGAGTGCGGGCTCGCCACGGAGGCGTTTCTCGTCGCCGCGGAGGCCATCGCGGCGGCGTCGCACGCGCGGCGCGCCGCCGTCTCCGACGCGCTCGTCGGTCGGCTCGCCGCGCACGCGGCGTCGCGCGACGCGCTTCGATCCGTGCTCGACCTCCCGTTCGAGTCGGACGCGGAGCGGTCGCTGCTCGCGTGGCTCGACGCGAACTGCGGGTACAACGCGCGCGGGGCGCCGCCGTCGCTGCCGGTTGAGTACTTTCTGACGCGCGGCCGCGCCGCGGAAGCCGCGGACGTCGTGTACAGGAAAGGCGGCGACGCGTTCAAGGCGTCGCTGCCGCCGAGCGTCGTGCGGGCGCTGGAAGACGCGGTGCGCGCGCTGCCGGAGCCGGCGAAGTCGCTGCACCTGCCGGGCGCGACCGAAGCCGATCGCGCGTCGCGCGGCGGCGTGAAGGCGCTCGCGAGAGGGGTGGACGTCGCCCCCGCGACGCCGACGGAGTTGAGCGAGACTGTCGGCGGCGCCGCGCTGTCGAGAACGTTCACCCCGGCGGGCGGGCGCATCGTGAAGCCAGCGGCGGGGG
>Ga0209630_10003323_pt1 | contig 14722 bp, 12 predicted proteins | sample COG_01_FD_184745 | JGI IMG/M metagenome (GOLD analysis project Ga0209630, IMG submission 184745) | Pelagic Microbial community sample from North Sea - COGITO 998_met_01 (SPAdes) (version 2) | ecosystem: Environmental > Aquatic > Marine > Neritic zone/Coastal water | place: Helgoland, sampling... | reverse complement strand
TGGATATCCGCTCAGGGAGCATAGGAATCGTGCGATCAACAAGATAAACAGATGTGGCACGGTCAAACGCCTCATCATCTAAGGCAGAGTTTGGTCTTACAAAATGGCTAACATCCGCTATGTGGACGCCCACCTCGTGGTTTCCGTTTTCTAATTTTTTGTAAGAAATGGCATCGTCAAAATCTTTGGCATCAACTGGGTCGATGGTAAAAGTGAGTGTATCGCGCAGATCCTTACGTTTCTGTATTTCTTCTTTCGAAATCTTGTCTGGGAAGCCTTCGGCATCATCCAAAACGTTCTGCTCAAATTCGGTTTTAAACCCAAATTCTGCAACAATGGCATGCATCTCCGTGTCGTGCTCACCCGCCTTACCAAGTATCTTGGTGACTCTGCAATACGGGTTTGGCGTACTTAAAGGCCAGTCAATTAAGTCAACCAGCACTTTGTCTCCGTCTTTGGCTTTGTTCATATCCTCTATGGATACAAAAAAGTCAACATGAATTCGGCTGTTATCCGGAATTATAAAAGCGAACTTCTTCATGCGCTGAACGGTGCCAACAAACTGGGTTCGTGCGCGCTCTACAACTTCAATAATTTTACCCTCTAGTCGGCTTCCTTTTTTCTGTCTGATTAATTCAACGGTAACCGTATCGCCATTTAAGGCCATTCCAGTTAAAGACTTGCTAATGTAAATGTCTTCATCCAGGTCGTCAACCAAAACAAAGGCTGCTCCACGTTGAGTAAACTCAACTATGCCTGTAAACAAGCTATAGTCAGGGATGTAACGGTATTTGCCTCTTTCTACTGCTTCAATGATTTCCTCTTTCTCCATAACCTGGAGAATTTTTATAACATCATCTTTTTGTTCAGGAGATGAAATCCCTAATTGATGCGTTATTTGTTTGTAATTGTAGGATTTTCGAGGGTTTCCGCGAAAAAAGTCCAGTAGTTGTCTGTATTTACCGGGCAGTTTTTTAGGCCCGGATTTATGTATTTTTTTCTTCTTTTTCAAATCGTTGCGAAGTTAAGTGATTTTCAGAGGTTAATCTGAAGGTGTGAATGGTTAGGTGAGGTTTAATGTTTTGGTAATGTAGAAGTAGAGTAGGGCTTATGGTACCCAAAAGTCAATGAGGTTCTCTGGTTACAAAACCGCCTTTTAGATGTTATTGACTATACTCTAGACAGTTGAACGTAGAATTTGTTCATTTAGGCAGTCACTTAAGCCTGCAATAACTTCTTGGTATAGGCTTCTTTCGGATTTTCAACAAGTGACTCAGTATCACTCAGTTCAACAACTTTTCCTTCTTGCATCACAACGATACGATCGCAGATATAACTCACAACGTTTAAATCATGACTAATAAACAAATAGGTTAATTGCCTATTCACTTTCAGCTGGTTAAACAAATTAAGTATTTGCGCCTGTACGGATATATCTAAAGCCGAAACCGACTCGTCGCAAATAATCAAATCTGGCTCTACAGCTAACGCACGGGCTATGCTTACACGTTGTCGTTGACCACCAGAAAATTCATGCGGGTATTTAGCATAATCTTTCTCTCGTAACCCAACTTCAATCAACAGCGCATGTACTTTTTCTTTTATCGCTTGCTTTCCTTGCGCCAGTTTATGTACCCGAATAGGTTCCGAAATAATATCACCAACCTTCATGGCAGGATTGAGCGAGGCATAGGGGTCTTGAAATATCATCTGAACCTTCTTGGCAAATGCCTTACGATCACTGTTGGCCGGCTTACCCTGAAAAGTGATACGGCCACTGTCTGCCTCCAGAAGTTGTATAATTATTTTAGAAAGCGTTGATTTTCCGCATCCAGACTCTCCAATTAATCCTAGTGTTTCCCCTTTGTGTATGTCAAAACTTACGTCGGTTAACGCTTTGGTTACCGTCTTGCCGTTTGGAAATGATTTAGAAATGTTTTGTACTTCAATGTAGGCCGCGTCGTCAATTTTTTGAAATGTAAAGCTGTGATTATTAAATGGTTTGGCTACAAATTCTCCATCTACATAATCGGCAAGTTCATGGATGGTGGGAAGCACGGTAGATCGGTTTGTAAACTTGGGTTGGCATTGCAACAGGCTCTTGGTGTAAACGCTCTGTGGGTTGTTTACCACTTGCGCGGTAGACCCTGTTTCTATGATATCGCCCTTATACATAACGATAATTTCGTCTGTAAAATCTTTGACCAATTGTAAATCATGTGAGATTAATACAAGTCCAGTATTTCTTTTTTTACAGCTTTCAACCATGTGCTGTGTTAAGGCTTTTTGAAGCACACTATCTAGCGCCGTTGTAGGCTCGTCTGCAATAAGAATGGAAGGGTTGTTGGCCAAAGCAATGGCAATCATTACCCGTTGTCTTTGTCCTCCAGATAGTTGATGTGGGTAACGTTTATACAGTCTTTCGGGCTCTGGAAGTTGCATCTCAATAAGCAAGTCAAGTGCCTTTTTCTTTGCTTTAGTTTTGTTAATAGACTGATGCTGAACAATGGCTTCAACTACTTGCTGTCCACAGGTAAATAGCGGATGCAAAGCCGTCATAGGTTCTTGAAATATATACGATATTTCATTACCACGGATGGTTTCTAAATCGGCATCATCTGAGTTTAAAAGGTCAAGTTCAATCCCTTTTTCTGAGGTGAAAGACATGTTGTCGGCCCTACAAATCGCATTAGAAATGAGTCGAGTAAGACTCAAAACACTAACACTCTTGCCAGATCCAGATTCTCCAACGATTCCGATGATTTGACCTGGTTGTAAGGTCAAGTTGAAACCTTTGACAACCTGCTCAGGTCCATTGTCAGACGGGAATGATATGTCTAAGTTTTGTATGTTTAACAGGTCTTGCACTAACGAATACGATCTAGTGAACGTACAAGTTTTTCGTCTTTACCAATCCTTTGATACGCCAGAATGGCGAAAACGAAAATGGCTAAGGGTATACCCGCCCCATTTAACACCGCCTGTTTGGTATCAATGTCTGTATACCCATTACCGAAGCTAACCAAATACATCGCCACAATCACTACCACGTTCATAGCCATTATGCCAAATACCAAACGCTGCTGTAATTTTCTTTTCTTAAATAAAAATAGGGTAATTAAGGATAGTAGAGCTATGCCACCAAGGAAGTAAATTATCGTATGGTTCGTCCCGATTTTACCTTCTTCTGTATCCGTAGAATTGTAATCTACCGTGATGGTCGTTGAAGCATATGCTGTTGCGTCACCGGTATTTTCATTGGCAACACTCGGTTTGCCAGTTTCTGAATAGAAAGGAATGTCGCCAAAAAGAAGCAAACTACTTATTATGGTAATGGCTATCAAATAGAGGCTTTGCAATCGTTGAATCATATGGACAAAATTAAGCCATTATCAATACCTTTGCACGCTCAAAAATTGCAATATGAAAACAGCTTACGTCATTGATGCGGTGCGCACACCAGTCGGAAAATTTGGAGGTAGTTTGGCAAGTATTCGTCCAGATGATCTTGCCGCCATTGTAATTAAATCCATTGTAGAGCGTAATGCATCTGTAGATTTTAGTCGAGTTGAGGATGTGATAATGGGCGCAGCAAATCAAGCTGGCGAAGACAATCGAGATGTCGCACGAATGGCGGTATTAATGGCTGGTCTTCCGATTACAGTGCCAGGGGTGACGGTCAATAGACTTTGCGCAAGCGGATTGCAAGCCATTGGCGATGCGGCCAAAAGTCTAATGGTTGGTTATGGTGATTTATACCTAGCTGGTGGAGTAGAAAGTATGACCAGAGCACCTTTTGTTATGGCTAAGGCTGAAACGGCTTTTTCCAGAAAACCAGAAATTTACGATACATCGATAGGGTGGCGGTTTACAAATCCCAAACTGGCCAAAGAATACCATCCATTTGCTATGGGTGAAACAGCTGAAAATGTGGCTGAAAAATGGAATATCTCGAGAGAGTCTCAAGATGAATTCTCTCATCATACACAAGTTAAATATGATGCTGCGCACAAAGCAGGAAAGTTTAATAATGAGCTGACTGCAGTGTCTATTCCGCAGCGTAAATCTGATCCTATCATCTTTAATAAAGACGAACATCCAAGGTTAAGTTCAATAGAAAAATTATCAACCTTGAGGCCTGCTTTCCGTGAGGGAGGAACTGTAACTGCGGGTAATTCATCAGGAATAAATGATGGAGCAGCTATGTTGTTGATGGCTTCTGAAGAAGCGGTCAAATCCATGAATTTGAAACCTATCGCACGGGTTGTCGCAGAGGCTGAAACAGGAGTGCACCCAGATATCATGGGTATAGGCCCAGTATCAGCAACTCAAAAAGCACTAAAACGCGCTGGTTTGAATATGCAGGACATTGGCTTAATTGAACTGAATGAAGCTTTTGCGGCTCAGGCCATAGCTTGTGCAACTGAGTTAGACGTAAACATGGACTTGGTAAACGTGAATGGTGGGTCAATAGCCATTGGTCATCCGCTAGGAGCCAGCGGTGCTCGAATTTCAACTACCTTACTACACGAAATGCAAAAGCAAGACGTCCGGTATGGTTTAGCCACGATGTGTGTTGGTGTTGGTCAGGGTAAAGCCGTTATTTTCGAAAAGCTTTAGATTAAATGCGTATAGCATTAGAGCTCAAATATGACGGTGGGAATTACCATGGTTGGCAATTCCAAAACAACGTCGAAACGGTTCAGGAAGTTATTCAAGAAGCATTGCATAAGCTTCTAAGAAAAAAAACACCTATTACTGGCTGCGGTAGAACCGACACTGGTGTTCACGCCAAACACTTTATTGCTCATTTTAATTACGATGGTGACCTTGCCAGTGACTTCTTGTTCAGATTAAACAATGTACTGCCAAAAGATATTGGTATAGACGCTGTTTATGCTGTGCCTGATAACTTTAATGCCAGATTTGATGCAACTGCGCGAACGTATCGATATTATATATCGCGAGAAAAGAATCCTTTTAATCGTCACTATTCGATGGTGTTCTACCGTACATTAAATGTTGATTTAATGAATCAAGCTTGCGCCATTCTTATGAACCATAAAGAGTTCGGTGCTTTCTGTAAAAGTCATACGCAAAATAAAACCAATATTTGCGATGTAACAGAGGCAGAATGGACAGAGGAAAAGTCGATGTTGGTTTTAACCATCACCGCAAACCGGTTTTTACGAAATATGGTAAGGGCAATTGTGGGGACTTTATTAGAGGTTGGAGAAAACAAAATATCACTTCAGGAGTTTGAAGATATAATCGTTTCTCAAAACAGACAGCGCGCAGGATATTCTGTCCCAGCGCAAGGTTTGTTTTTAGAACATGTGGCATACAACACGACTGACTGGAAAGAAATTTAAAACAAGTGAGTAATAGTAACGACAAAACAGGTAATGCGTTCGATCTCAAGCTATTGAGACGTATTGTTTTGTTGGCAACGCCATACAAGAAATATGGTTTGATTGCCGTGTTTACGACCATCTCATTGGCCATATTGATGCCGTTACAGCCGGTGTTAATTCGCCTTTCGCTGGATAAGTATATCGCAAATGGTGACTTGGAAGGCTTGACACGGATGCTAATCTTGTTGATAAGCCTGCTGATTTTGCAAACATTAATCATGTTTGTCAATACGTATTTAACCAATTGGTTGGGCCAAGAAGTAATAAGTGCTTTGCGTGTTCGCGTGTTTAAACACCTAACGAGCCTAAAAGTCAAGTTCTACGACAAAACACCAATTGGTACCATGGTTACCAGAAGTGTATCGGATATCGAAACGGTAGCCAATATTTTTTCTCAGGGAATCATAACCATATCAGGTGATTTTCTGACCTTGTTTGTGATTACCTTTTTGATGTTCTATACCGATTGGAAGCTGACATTAATTTGCTTGGCCGTTTTGCCATTGTTGATATACGCATCAAATCAATTCCGTAAAGGCGTAAAAAGTGCTTTCCAACAAGTCCGGACTCAAATCTCCAGATTAAATTCATTTGTTCAAGAACACATCACTGGAATGAGTGTGGTGCAAATTTTTAATCGAGAGGCTGCAGAGATGAAAAAGTTTAAGGACATTAATCGACTGCATCTAGAAGCGAATAAAAAATCAATTTTTCACTACGCTATTTTCTTTCCGATAGTGGAAATCATAACAGCTACATCAATCGGATTAATGGTTTGGTACGGATCTCGTAACGCGCTTAGCGGCAGTATAACGCCTGGTGTAATGGTGTCGTTCATTTTGTACTTAAACATGTTTTTTAGACCGATTCGAATGATTGCAGACAGGTTTAATACCATGCAAATGGGAATGGTTGCCTCTGAAAGGATATTTGCGTTGATTGATGACCCTACGTATGTAGAAGAAAATGGTACCCATGAGGCTGAAGTAATAGGTAATGTGAAATTCGACCATGTTTCTTTTGGCTATACGCCTGAAGAACAAATAATACATGACATTTCGTTTGATGTAGAGCCTGGTAAAACACTTGCCATTGTAGGGGCGACAGGTTCAGGAAAATCGACTTTAGTTAACTTGTTAACCAAGTTTTACGACTACCAATCTGGCGAGATAAGCGTGGATGGCGTAGATATAAAAAAGTGGGAGTTAAAGAGCTTAAGAAGTCAAATTGCTTTTGTACTGCAAGACGTGTTTTTGTTTTCGGGCACCGTTGAAGAAAATATTCGATTGGTTGAAGATCGTATTTCTACAGAGGACATGATGGAGGCGGCAAAACAAATTGGCGCCCACGATTTTATTCAACGTATGGAAGGCGGTTACGATTACAATGTAATGGAACGTGGCAGTTCTTTATCCGTTGGTCAGCGTCAATTAATCTCGTTTGCACGCGCGCTCGCATTTAACCCTAAAATTCTCATCTTAGACGAGGCAACGTCATCTGTTGATTCAGAAACTGAAGCAATAATTCAAGAAGCCATAACAAAGCTAATGCATGGCCGAACCTCTATTGTTATTGCGCATAGACTCAGCACCATTCGCAATGCAGATACGATTCTAGTGTTAGACAAGGGGAAAGTCTTAGAAAAAGGGTCACACGACCTTTTGGTTAGCCAAAAAGGAGCCTATCATAAGCTGTTGATGAGTCAACAATTCGAGGAGGCTTAATATTACTGATATTTCACCAAATCCGTAAATTCACTACAAGTAGTGATGTTTTCTAGAGGTATTAAATCGTGTTTTGTATTAAACACTTGATTTCTGTTACAGAAATCGGAAATAATATTTACTACAACTACGGAGAATGGGTCAAGAGAAATGGCAAAATAAAACGGCTATACATTTTGGAATCAACAATGCTTTACATCATGATTTGCAGTTTGATGGAGAGAAAGATGCCGATTATTTTCATCTGTTTGCAAAGCAAAAGGGGTATGAATCTGAGTTAATACTAAGCTCTAAAACAGAGATCAGCTCAGAGCAGATTAAGCAGCAATTGACTCAAATAAAAAAAGACACGCCAAGCAAGGGCCTGTATTTTATAAGCATATCTGGTTTGTCTTATGTCGAAGGAAGATGGTTTAATCCATTTAAAAAAAGAGGGAATAAATCATTGTTGTTGTCTGATAACAAGGTGTTTAGGCGAAAAGATTTAATCGAATGTTTGTCTATTTTTGATGCAGATGATCGTGTTTTCTTTCTTATTAGCGACTGCGAAACCAAAGGTCAAGTAGATAAGTCTTTAGAGGATTATGCGAAATTTGAAAAGCAGAACGTAAAGACCAAAGCGGCAGTTTTGTCTCTCGGTTTTAATCCACGGGCTATGAAACACTTAAACATTAGCTCTGGAGCGCTGGATTTTGAATATGCCATAAAAACCGCTACCACATTTCAGGATGTGATAGACAATCTAGATTCTTTAAACGCTTCAAATATTAAATACGTAAACTCCGCTTTAGGGTGTTACAACACCCATAAAAATGGGGCATTTGTGCTGTAGTTACATATAACTAGTTAGTGCTACTTGAATCGCCGGTTTGCCTCTCTTTTTTTCTCTTCTATACGTTGTAAATAATATATTGCAGTTTAAAAGTGACTGTGCTACAAGAGCGTGTGTATTTGAATTTTAGGGCTACTATTTGGATGGCAATGTCGTTTACTTTGCTTCTCTGTACGCATGGATGCGTTCAAAAAGAGAGCAAACAAGACAAACCTGTTCTTACGCAGTTAGATTCGTTAAACGACGTAGCTAGAACATTTTTAAAAGTCGACCTTGACTCAGCCAAGTTGTTAAGCAAGTCGGTCTTAAACCAAGCACAATTAGACAATGATTTAAAGAGCCAAGCTCGAGCGCAATTGGTGTTGGGGCGTGTGCATTACGAAAGAGGAACCTGTGACAGTTCAATCTGGATGTTCCGGAACGCGCTAAACATTGGTTACGCATTAGCCGATACAACATTAATTGGCAAGGCGTTTAGTAGCATCAGTACGGCATACATGTGCATTGGAAACTTTGAGAAAGCCAGTGTTTATTCTGACAGTGCCTATAACACGTTAGGTACCCAAAACGAGTACGAGTTAATGGCTAAGGCGGCAACAAACGGTGCAATATGTCATATTCAACTTAAACAATATGATAAAGCCGATAAGCTCTTTGCCAAGGCGATTCTTTATGCAAAGCAGTCTAGCAATAGTGGTTTTCTAGTTACACTATATAACAACTATGGATTGTTCAATAGAGATTTTGGATCGAAAGACACCGGAAGTCTATATCTAAACAAAGCCTTAAGTCTTGCACGTGCTGAAGAACTTCATGTTTCACTAGCGACGATATACTTAAATTGTGGACAAGATTTACAGTTTGAAAACCCTGAACTTTCAGAAGCATTCTTGGATTCCGCACTTCAGTTGTCCATAAGATACGGGTTAAGCGATTTAGAAGAAGTAACGTTGGGCGCTATAGCGATTAGTTATCGTGACCAAAGCAAGTCAGCGGATATTGTTGGAGATGCCTATGAGCGTTATGTTAAAAAAGTACAAGACAATCAAGACGAGGCACGTTCACAATCTTTTGAGGAGTTCGAAGTAAAATATCAAACGGCAGAAACGGAATCAGAAAATTTAAGATTACTGAACCAAATTCAGGAGAGAGAAGGCAGCCAAAGACTAATCATTTTTATTTCTGTTGTTCTCGGTTTAATAAGTTTGTTTATCATCTGGTCGTTATTCCAAAGCAGGAAACTAGCCCTTAGAGATCGACAAATTTACAGTCAGAAAGTGGATGCCATGTTAAAGACACAGGAGATTCAAAACATTGACATTATGCTTGAGGCTCAATCCAACGAGCGGAACAGAATAGCAATAGAATTAAATGATAGGCTTGGGAGCATTTTAAGCGCGGTTAAGCTAAACTTTAGTTCCATGGATGAGCATTTTGGAGAGAAGCAAGAGTCGGCAAAAATTAGGTTTGATGTAGCAAAAAAATTGATTGATGAAGCCGCTTCTGAAGTGCGTAAGATATCACACGATTTGGCATCTGGTGTTTTAGCCAAATTTGGTTTGATGCACGCCGTTGAGCATTTGATTGAAGCGATTCAAGCCAGTGGTAAAATAAAAATCAATTTGTTCCATCATGGCATGGATGAAAGACTCTCGGGTCAGCAAGAAATTGTACTTTATCGCATTTTACAGGAATTGGTAAGTAACGCTCTAAAACATGGTGTCGCTGATGTTATTGACATTCATTTAATAAAAGAGCATGGCAAGATGAGTTTAATCGTTGAAGACAACGGGTCTGGCTTTGACAAAGAGAATATGGATCGTTCAAATGGCTTAGGTATACCCAATATTAGAAAGCGCATAGAAAAAGTAGGCGGTAGCTTTGCAATTGACAGCAACGAAAAATCAGGTACAACAGTAATCTTAGAACTCCCAATAATTATATAAAACGTATTAACCAGTGGCAAAACCAAATAAAAAATTAATTGTAGTTGATGATCACCAAATCGTTTTAGACGGTTTGATTATTTTACTTGAAAAAATTGACGGTGTGACCGTTCTCAAAGGGTTTACAAACCCAAAAGAAGCATTGACTTTCTTGGAATACAATGACGTTGACATTGTACTCACAGATTTATCCATGCCTGAAATGTCTGGTATGGAGCTGACACAGCGCATAAAGGGAAGCAACAGCAATACCAAGGTAATTGTATTAACCATGCATATTGATGTTAAATCCATTAAGAATATCGTGCAGCTGGGTGCCGATGGGTATCTTTTAAAAAACACGGATTTTGACATATTACGTGCGGCATTGGAATCCGTCATTAGCGGGCAACAATACTTTGGAACAGAAATCCTTGAAGCCATAGTGAACGACTTTAAGCCTAATATAGAGTTAAATGGTAAAAAGATAAACCTGTCTAAACGTGAGTTAGGCATCTTGGAGTTGATTGCAAAGGGAATGACAACAGATGCCATCGCTGAACAACTCTACATTAGCAAACACACGGTTAATTCACACAGAAGAAACTTAAACGTAAAACTTGGGGTGAGTCGGCCAGCCGAACTGGTTTCTAAAGCAAAGAGTTTAGGACTAATTTAAAATCACCGAGCTTTTATTCACATATTCTTTTAGGTTATACCTAAGTCGTATTTTTGCCGCTGAAAAATCTCAGTTATGAAGACAGTTGTAAGCGGAATTAGGCCAACAGGGAAGTTACATTTGGGTAATTACTTTGGTGCTGTTAAAAGTTTTTTGCAAATGCAGGAAACCCATAATGCTTTCTTTTTTATCGCTGACATTCACTCCCTAACCACGCATCCTACGCCTGCAGATTTACATAGTAATGTGCATCAAGTTTTGGCCGAGTATTTGGCTATGGGCTTAGATCCTGAAAAATGTACGCTGTTTGTTCAAAGCGATGTCCCTCAAATATCTGAATTGTATACATACATGAATATGAATGCATATTTAGGGGAGTTAGAGCGGTCTGCTTCTTTTAAAGAAAAGGTAAAGACACAACGTAACAATGTAAATGCTGGCTTGCTTACCTATCCAGTATTAATGGCGGTAGACATCCTGATACATAAAGCGGACGTTGTTCCTGTCGGAAAAGATCAAGAACAACATTTGGAGATGACACGGGATTTTGCCAAAAGATTTAACCATATGTACGGTGTACAATGTTTTAACGAGCCTGAAGCGTATAGTCGAACGGGCAAATTAATCAAGGTTCCTGGATTGACCAACAACGGCAAAATGAGTAAGAGTGGTGGGGAAGGAGATGCTATATTTTTTGATGACGAAGAAAAAGTGACGCACAAAAAAATAATGCGGGCTGTAACTGACTCTGGACCAGAATCCATGAATCAAGAAAAACCCGAAGCCATTCAAAATTTGTTTGACATCATGTCTCTTGTTTCTTCTGCTGATACAGTTGATCACTTTGATGCATTGTATAACAAATGTGAAATTAGATATGGAGACTTCAAGAAACAGCTGTCTGAAGATGTGCTTACATTTATAGCACCTATAAGAGAACGCATACAAGAAATAAAAGAAGATAAAACCTACCTTAAGCAAGTAACTGAAGCAGGTGCAGAAAAGGCTAAATCAAGTGCAGAGGCAACCTTAAAAGAAGTAAGGGAAATTATTGGTTTTAGAAGGTTTTATTAAATAGATTTGAACGGAGTAATAAAGTCACATTAAAGTCAACAGAGAAGGAAGATGCACATTGCAATAGCCGGAAACATCGGAGCAGGAAAGTCAACGTTAACAAATTTACTTGCCAAACATTACAACTGGGAACCACATTTTGAATCGTTAGATAACAATCCGTATATCTCTGACTTTTATGAAGATATGCAACGTTGGTCATTTAATCTTCAGGTATTTTTTCTAAATACTAGATTCAACGGTGTACAAAATATCCGTTCACGCGGAGAAACGGTTATCCAAGACCGAACAATTTATGAAGACGCATACATTTTTGCACCCAACCTTCATGCAATGGGTTTGATGAGTACACGTGATTTTGATACCTATCAAGCTTTATTCTCAAGTATTAAGTCGATGCTTGAACCACCAGACTTAATGATTTATCTACGAGCCAGCATTTCAGCGTTGGTGAATCGAATCCAAAAAAGAGGAAGAGAATATGAAGATTCTATCCGACTCGACTACCTTAAACGTTTAAATGAGCGGTATGAGGCATGGATATCTACCTACACAGACGGAAAATTGCTAATCATCGACGTAGATGATTTAGAGTTTGAAACAAGTCAGGAAGACCTAGGTAAAATTATCAGCAAGATCGATGCTGAGGTTCACGGGCTGTTTTAAATTTACAAGAAGCGGGAGAGCTGAGAGCTGATAATTGAGAGTTGATAATTGAGAGTTGAAAATTGAAAGTTGAAAATGAACATTCACTCATTCACTCATTCAATCCTTAAGTCATTCAGACATTCAGACCTTCAGACATTCAATCCTTGACTCATTCAATCCTTCAATCCTTCAATCCTTCACTCATTCAATCCTTCTAATAGTACGAGTAAGGAACTAGCCTATAGGAATTGGTTTTTGTCAAGAATATAGACTAAAGACTAAAGACGGAAGACTCAGGACTAGATATACTGCCGTTGATATTGACCCCTTCAATCCTTAAGTCATTCAGACATTCAGACCTTCAGACATTCAATCCTTGACTCATTCAATCCTTCAATCCTTCAATCCTTCACTCATTCAATCCTTCTAATAGTACGAGTAAGGAACTAGCCTCTAGGAATTGGTTTTTGTCAAGAATATAGACTAAAGACTAAAGACGGAAGACTCAGGACTAGATATACTGCCGTTGATATTGACCCCTTCAATCCTTCAGTCCTTCAGACATTCAATCCTTCAGACATTCAATCCTTCAGTCCATCAATCCTTCAATCTTTCAGATCTTCAATCATTCTTACAGCCGTATACGCAGCTTCTTCACCTTTGTTGCCGTGCTTTCCACCTGCACGATCTAAAGCTTGTTGTTGATTGTCTGTGGTTAAAACCCCAAAGATTACGGGTTTGTCAAACTTCAAATTAACATCACTTATACCCGTAGCCACGGCTTGGCAAATGAAATCGAAATGTCTTGTTTCACCTTGAATGACACAGCCAATTGATATAACCGCGTCTATGTCCTCAATTTGAGCAAGTTTCTGACTTCCTAAAATCAACTCAAAACTACCAGGAACGTTTACAGTTCGTATGTGTGAATCAGGTATTCCAGCTTCTGCAAGTACTTTAAGCGCTCCAGATAATAAGGAACCTGTTACGGCTTCGTTCCACTCAGAAACGACAATACCAATCTTTGCGTTCGGTAGTATAGGAATTTTGCCTGAAAATTCAGATAAGTTTTTGTCTTTAGAAGACATGCGTTTTATTTTATAGCAGCTTCAACACGTGCAATCTCTTTGACTATGTTAATGCCGTATTGTGTCTGCTTATAATCTTTCTTTACACGTTGAAGCGATTCTAATGCCCCATCCCAGTCTTCGATATGCATTTGAACTTTTGCAGCCTTCATTAATGCATATGGAGTGGTGAATGTGTTGTCTCTTAAATTAGCTGCTTTTAAATATTTAGAAACACCATCTTCAAAATTGTCCATTTGAACGTGGCAATCTCCTTCAAGACAAACCGCCAATGGTGCAACCATTTCGTCATCAAAAGAAACTTGTTGTAGGTATTCTAATGCTTCGTCGTAAGAACCTTTGTTTAACAAAGCACTTGCAGCAAGATATGCCGCGCGTTCCCCTGCCGGTGTATTGCCAAATTCTTCAGCAACATCTTGCAAGCCTAATACTTCACCACCGTCTCCATTCAACGCCATGTCTAGTGAGTCTTTTTCGAAGAACTTTTCTGCTCTAAATAACTCATCATTTGCCGCCGCATTTCTTTTTGGTGTGTACACAGATGTGTAATACCAAAATCCTGCTGCAACAACCAATAACGCAATACCTGCGTACATTAAGTTTTTCGAATTGTCTTCGATATATCCTAGTACCGAAAATGGTTTACTTTCAACAACTTCTTCGGTATTGTTTTCCTCGTTACTCATCGCTTTAAAAATTTCTGCAATTATAGGGGTTATAAATGGTTTTTATTCAACAGTTATTCTACAATAAATGGGTAGTCTTCTTCATACACATCTGTATACAATTCACTCGCATCTGGATATGGAGAAGCCTCAGCGAATTCTACGCTTTCGTTAACCTCTATGTTTATCGCATCTTCCATTTTGTCTAGGTCAGCTTGAGTAGCCCATTTTTTTGATATCATGGTTTTACCAACTACCTCAATTGGGTCAATTGCCTTGTATTTCTGAACCTCTTCTTTCGTTCTATACTTCGCTGGGTCAGACATAGAGTGACCTCGGTATCGATACGTTTTAATCTCTAAGAAGGTTGGCCCATCGCCTTTACGGGCTCGTTTAGCTGCATCTGCAATGGCTTCATGTACGTCTTCACACTTCATACCATCAATTTGGTAGTTAGGCATGTCGTAAGCCAATCCAATTTTGTGAATGTCCAAGACGTTGGTTGTTCGTTCTACTGAAGTTCCCATCGCATATTCGTTGTTTTCTACAACAAAAATGACAGGTAACTTCCATAACATGGCCATGTTAAAAGCTTCGTGCAAGGCACCTTGTCTTACAGCACCGTCGCCCATAAAGCATACAGTAACGTCTTTTGTGCCGTTATATTGATCTG
>Ga0209630_10003317_pt1 | contig 14738 bp, 10 predicted proteins | sample COG_01_FD_184745 | JGI IMG/M metagenome (GOLD analysis project Ga0209630, IMG submission 184745) | Pelagic Microbial community sample from North Sea - COGITO 998_met_01 (SPAdes) (version 2) | ecosystem: Environmental > Aquatic > Marine > Neritic zone/Coastal water | place: Helgoland, sampling... | reverse complement strand
CAACTGGCGCCCGGACAAGCCCGCGGAGCTGTACTGGACGGAAGCGCAAGACGGGGGAGATCCGCGGATAGACGCATCTCCGAGGGACATCACGTACACGGCAGACATGCACGAAGACGCGAACGCCGCGGGGGTGCCGACGTTTCAGACGGATTTGCGCTACGGCGGAGTATCCTGGGGCGCGGACGGGCTCGGTCTGCTGTACGAGTCGTGGTACAAGACCCGCACGCTGCGCGCGTGGGTCGTGGACACGTTCAAGCGTCCGAACCGCGCGCCGAGGCTGTTGTTCGATCGCAACTACGAGGACTCGTACGACGATCCGGGCTCGCCGATGACGCGACGGATGCCGAACGGAGCGTACTTGCTCGCGCAGATGACCGGCCCGCTCCCCACGGACGGGTGGAAGCCCGCGGAGTTCAAGGAGGTGGAGGGCGACGTCCGAATGCGACCAGGGCCCGTAGAGTGGGAGACGGGGGTGACGCTCATCTTCTCCGGCGAGGGCGCGAGCGACACTGGGGACAAGCCGTTCTTGGACCTCTACAACGTAGACACGGGGGCGACGCGACGACTGTGGCAGTGCCGGGGCGAGGGTGCGCTCGAGCGCCCTGGGTCGATCATCAGCGACGCCGGCGGCGTGGAGATCACTCTAGACACGCTGAAGATTCTGCTCTCGAGAGAGACCCCGAGCGAGAACCCGCAGTACTACTCCTTAGAGCTCGGCGCCAGCGGTGACGCGCTCACGACGAGACGCATCACCGATTTTCCGCATCCGCACCCCGCGCTCGTCGATCCTCCGAAACAGATCTTACGGTACAAGCGCGCGGATGGCGTGGATTTAAACGCGACGCTGTACACCCCGCCCGGGTACGACGCGGCGCGCGACGGTCCTCTGCCGACGATCATGTGGGCGTACCCGCGAGAATTCAACAGCGCGGAGGCTGCGGGTCAGCTGAGAGACTCACCGAACCGGTTCACGTCGATCTCTCCGATGTCCCCGCTCGTGTGGCTCGCGCGCGGGTACGCGATCTTAGACGGTCCATCGCTGCCGATCATCGGCGCCGCGGCAGACGGCGTGGAACCGAACGACACGTACATCGAACAGCTCGTCGCGGGCGCGCGAGCGGCGGTCGACGCGTGTGTCGAGAAGGGCGTCACGGACCCGAGACGGATCGCTGTGGGCGGCCATAGTTATGGAGCGTTCATGGCCGCCAACTTGCTCGCGCACGCGCCGGATCTCTTCGCCTGCGCGGTCGCTCGATCGGGAGCTTACAACCGCACGCTCACGCCGTTCGGGTTCCAAGCCGAGGAACGGACGCTGTGGCAAGCGCCGGAGACGTACATGGCCATGAGCCCGTTCATGTTCGCGCACAAGGTCAAAAAGCCTATTTTATTGATTCACGGGGAAGAGGACACGAACAGCGGGACGAACGTCATTCAGACCGAGCGGTTCTTCGCGGCGCTCAAGGGTAACGGCGCGGAGGTGAAGATGGTATTACTCCCGCACGAATCGCACGGCACGCGAGGGTTCGAGTCTGTCTGTCACACGCTCGCGGAGACGAGCGATTGGTTAGACGCTCACACGTCGGTTTCGGCGGTCGAAGCGGCGGCGGAGAAAGACAAGAAAGAGGCAGAGTTGGCGGCGAAACTGTAGATAGAATTGAACTCATCGAAACTTAGATCCCATAGAACGCGCTTGAAATCTAAAACACCGACTGAACGTCGACCTCGAGCATGCCAGCTTGAGGCTCCCAAAACCGTATGCGCGAGCTCGAGAGGTACTCCGCGACTGCGACTGGCAACCGCGATGGCGTCCTCGAACCCTTCACGTGATGACCGGTCCCGACGAGCACGTGCACGACACGATCTCCCGCGGCTCGACAATTCGGCAGCTCGCGTCGTAAGACCGCAACCGCCTCGGTGCAGTGTAATCCGTGCATGTCGAGCAGGCGCGGCCTGCCGTCACTTCCATCGGACGAGTGCACCGTGTTCGAGTTTCGTTCCCTGAAGATCTTCACCGCGGCCTCGTCGTGCGCGGCTCGCATCGCTTGGGCGTGACCACGACCCTTCCTGCTGAGTTCCTTCGCGAGCGCTTTGTTCCCGGACAAGTACGCTTGCGTCGCTTGCTGGAAGCAAATGTTTCGCATGCGCATGTGATCCCGCGCGTCCTCTCTCGTCGCCGCATACATGTCCGACACCGCCTCGCCAGTCTCGACCCACGGCTGGTGCGACGCCGCGGAGCTCCCGCCGCGGAAGTTTCCTGTTCCGTACCCAACCTGCACGCTGCCTCGGTCGTGCGCCTGCGGGACCGCGCTCTGCGTCCGCACCCTCGCGGCGAAGTTCCCGTTCTCGTCCGCGGAGGTGAACCGCGGGGCGTCCGCGGGCGATGGCAAGCGCATGTTCGATCGCCCGCCGGATATCGTGAAACTCCTGAAAACCTCGATCGGCGGCGGCGGCGCCTCCGGACCGCCAGACCCGCCGCCGAGGGAAGGAAAGTTCGATTCGTCGTCCAGCGACGGCGGCTCCGGCGGCTCTTCCAACGTGTCCATCTCCGTCAGCATCTCCACGGTCATCTCCATGTCGTGGTTATTCGCCGCGAGCAGCTCCTCGAGGCTCTCGAGGCTGTACCCGGGGAAGCTCTCCATGAGAAGCGATAGGAACTGCCGCTCGTCCATCTCTCCGCCGTCGTCGTGCCCGTCCCACGCCTGCTCGTACCCGTACTCGTTCACCCCCGGGTGCGCATCGTTGTCGTGTCCGCCGTAGTACTCATACTGCGGCGCGTACTGTTGCTGATGGGGGTGGTATTCCCCCACGTACTGCTGGTGATGCGCCCACCCCGCGTCGTCGTACTGACGTTCCTGGTTCGGCTGGTACTCGTAATATCCCCGCGCTTGCTCCGCCGCGTACGCATCGCTCTCGCTCGCGACGCGCTGCTCCGCGCGCTCGCGTATCCGCTGCGTCAGCGGCGACGGCGCGTCGTCGCCGTTGTCCTCGCCGTCGTCCTCGGAGACGAACCCGAGGGAGTCCAACCCGAGGTCCGCGAAGGACTTTTTCTTCGGGAGTTCTCCGTCTTGCTCCGCGTACGTTTCGGGGTAGGACTCCACCGGCTGCGCTTGTGCCTGGGGGTAAAACGGCGTCGCTGCCGCCGCCGCCGCGACCGTGGATGGATCCGGCGCTTTCTGTGGACATCAGGGGGGATGATGACGGCGACGACGACGTGAGCCTCGAGATCGTGGTTTTTGAAGAAGCGATTTTATCGTGGTACGAAGGACGAGTTCGCGTCTCACCTTTGGCACGAACGACGACGCGGTGGCGCGCATGATTCTCTACCAAATCGCGACTGTCGCTCAGAGCTCGGGCATTCGACGCGGCGCGCGCGGCGCGGGTGCGTGATTCCGCGCTTCCTCGCGCGCTCGGTTCTCTTCCTCCGAAATATCCTGTCAGCGTCCTCGTCTGACCCGGACCTCAAGAAATCCAGTGGCAAAGCGGCTGGGACGTGACGAGAGACCATCGGACGTCGCGCATTGGCGCACAAACCGCCGCGCGGGTGAACGCGCGGGGTGAAGATGGACGTCGACGCCGCGATCGGGTCGCTTCTCCCGATCCTCGGCGATCCCGACCTGGGAATCTTGCCCGCGGTCGAGGTCGGGGGAAGCGCGCCGAGCGTGGGGGCGGGGGAAACGAAGGAAAAACCGCGACCGTCGAGGAAAAACGACACCGCGAAAGGACCGACCCCGGCGTCGAGGGCGAACGCGTCCGAGGCGGGGACGTCGAGACCGTACCTGCAGCAGAACCCATACACGCGGCAGGAGTCGCAGCGAAAGTTGGAGGTGCGAGAAAAACGACGCGGCGACGCGCGTCGAGCGTTCGTCGCGATCGATCGTTACCCGAGCGACTCTCCCGACGTCGCGCGTGTGAATCCTTCCAACTTGGACGCCCGTCCTACCCGCGACCCGCGCGCGCGCTAGCTCACGTCACGTGATCTCTCTTCGATCGTCGTCGTCGTCGTTCGTCGCAGAAACATCTCAACGCCGCGGCGCACACGCCCGAGTTCAAACCCGGCGCGTACAAAGCCCCGAAGCTGTCCGACGACGCGCTTCACCTGCTCGCGGACTTCATCCGACGACCGGCGATTCGGAACCAGCTCATCCCTCTCGTGGGCGAACTCCCGGACCGTAAGCGACGGAAAACGAAGGCGGAGAAGAAAGAGGTGAAGATTGTCGTGTCCGAGGAGACGGGACGGAGATTGAAGACGAGGCTGTCCGCGCAGCAGACGGCGTCGCTAGAAGAGAGATACAAGGAAAAGGCGCAGTGGAGACCGACGGAGTGCGAGAAACTGCTCGAAGGGTTGAACGCCCTCGGACCGGAGCTGAGCACAGAGCAAGTCTCGAGATGGTTCGATAACAAACGAAGATACGTGAAGAAGCAGCAGGCGCGCGCGAGAGACAGCGCGACCGCGGACGAGGGCAACGACGAGGTCCACGCGGAGGAGAAGCGGAAAACGAAAGTCGAACGACGAGTGCGGCACTCCGAACGCGAGATGCTCGAGGCCGCGTTCGCGCAGAACAGCGCGCCGGGCATCAGCGTGCGAACCGCCCTCGCGACCGCGATTGGGATATCCGAGAAGCAAGTCACCGCGTGGTTCACGCGCCGGCAACAGACCGGCAGGGCTCCGTACGGCGTCTCCGCGAGCGTCGAGGACGTCGAGAACAGGAGCTCGAAACGCGCCAACACGGCGGGTTCCGACGCGGTCATCGCAGGGCACCTCCTCGGCAGCCTCGGCGCGTCGGGGCATCCTCTTATGATGCAGCAGCAAGGGGACTTCAACCCCGAGGCGGGGCTGAACCCTGGGGTGCTGTCCGCGCTCGGCGTGCCGGTCGGCGGCGACGGCCGAGCGCAGGCGGGGAATGGCCTGACGGGGGTGTGGGGGTGGTAGACGAAGGGAAGCGGGGGGCTTGTCGCGCGAAGACGCACCCTGCGGTGGGCGCGGTATCGTGTGGACGATCCGCGAGAGATGTAGCGCACGATATTTAGAGTTGTCCTTCAGTCGCGAGTGACGAAGACTCTCGTACCGTAGAAAGAAAGAGTTAACGAAAGAAAAAGTTCTCGTCCGAGATCGAAAGCGCGGCGTTAGGACGCCGAGGCGCCACAAGCGAGCGCGAGAGCACACGCGGCGGGTGTGCTTCTCTCTCGAAGCTTTCAGGATGCGGCGCGCGCTGTCGGCCGCGGCGGGGAAGCTGGCGCGAGCGCTGGACGCGCGCGGGGGAAGTCAGATTGGAGAGCTCGCGAACGCCGCCACTCGCGTTCGTCCGCTCAGCTCCTCGGCCGGGGGCGAGGCGAGCGAGCTCGCGACGACGCGCGGGGAGCTCGAAGTCAGCGCGTCGACGCGCGGCGAGCTCGACGTCAGCGAGACTACGTCGCCGCTGCTTCCCGCGGCCATGAACGCGTGCGACGACGCCGTCGGTCTGCTCTCGGAGACGGACAAGGACGACCTGATCGCCGCGGTGCACGCCCTGTCCGCGAGGAACAAAGGCGTGATCGAGTTACCCGAGCGCTTGCTGCGCGCAATACGCGTCGCGGTGAGGGAGACGGGCGCGACGCACAGGCAGATTAAACAGAAAGGACGCACCCTCCTCGACGAGCTGAAGACGATATCCCGAGGCTTGAAGCCTTCCGTGGACGCGGAGGAGAGGAGCGTCAGGGCGTGGATGAAGAACAAATCGCAGACGGCGGGGCTGTCGCCGTCGGGCGCGAACGCGGAGGAATCGAGAGACGAATTAGAGCTCGGCGAGGGCGTGGAGTGGGGCGTCCGACTCCCCGTGCGCAAAGAGAGGAGACTCAGGGAAGGCGTGGGCGGCCTCGACGTCGCGAGGACGGAGAAAGGAAAGAAGAAGAAACCCGCGGCGCCCCCCGAGGCGGCGCTCGCGTACGGCCCGCTCGAAGCCGCCGCGTACGCGGTGACGCGCCTGCCGATGACGTTCGGCGCGCACCAGAGAGCGTTCGAGGAGCTCGCGATCCGCGCGCCGGGGTTTAATCCGAAGACGATGCTCGAGTTCGGCGCCGGCCCCGCGCCCGCGCTGTGGGCCGCGCGGAGGGTGTTCGGGAACGTTCTCGGGAACGTCGACGAGCGAGGGAACGCGACGCTCGTGGACGCGTCGCCGAGCATGATGGCGTTCACGCGACGGATCGCGAAGAGCGTGTACGACGAGGAGGTGAGCGTGGATCTCGGGGATTTGATGGACGGTGCGATGGAGACGAAGAACAACCGCCCGCTGCCGGACCCGGACCCGTGGGGGTTGACCGGGCCGGTGCGCACCGTCGCGTCGTTGCGGTCTCTGAGCCCGAGGGCGCGTTTCGACCTCGTCGTCGCGTCGTACAGCTTGGGCGAGATCGCCGCGGGGACGAAGCACGAGCAGCATCAGGCGCTGCTCAGAGGCGGCGGTGTCGACTATCAGGAGATGCGCGAGAAGCGCGTCTCGGATGCCGTGACGTCTCTGTGGTCCAAGGTCAACCTGGGGGGGGCGTTGGTGCTCATCGAGACCGGTACCCCGCGCGGGTCGGATTTGATTCGCTTCGCGCGGTCGATCGTCTTAGAGCACGAGCGACAGTACGCGGAGAGAGAGGGGACCGCGATCGATGCGCACGTCGTCGCGCCTTGCCAGCACGATCGAAAATGTCCCATGGACGGATTAGACACGTGGTGCCACTTCAGCGTGCGCGTGAAGAGAACTGAGATGCACCGACAGATGATGAAAAGAGGACGAGGCCCGGAGCTGCAAAACGAGCGTTTCTCTTACGTCATCATTCGGCGCATCAGTCGCGAGAACGCGAGGGAGGAGACGTTGAAGCGAGCGAAGATTATCGCGGTAGAGCGCGAGGGGCAGTGGGAGGGCGATTTGGACGCCGACGACGCCGACGACGCCGACGACGTCGAATCGGACGTCGAGGACTTTTTCACGAAAGATGAAGAACCCATGGTTTTCGGCTCGGAGGCTGTAAATTACGACGAGTACGAAGACGAGGAAGAGGAACTGGAGTCCCTGACGGACATGGCCGCGCTCTCGAGTTCTTACACGTGGGGGCGAATGGTCCGACCGCCGATGAAACGCAAAGGCCACGTCATCCTCGATCTGTGCACCGCGGATGGCGAGTTGAGCCGTCACATCGTCGCGAAGTCACACGCGCGCGAGACCGCCGTCGGCAGGGGCGGGTACAAGCACGCGAGAAAATCGAGATGGGGTGACCTCTGGCCGTTCCGTGACCCGAGAAGGCTGCACGAGATCACCGACGACGCGGCGGCGGTGGAGGACTTTTTCAAAGACATCGAAGACGTTGACGTGGACGAAGTGAAGGAACTTTTGTCGGGGAGCAAAGAGCGGACGACCCCGGAGGGGGTCGGGAAGGCGAAGAAGAAACCGTTCATGAACGCAAGACGACCGAAGGAGGTGTTGCAGTTCGTTGAGATGGAAACGGAGATTGGCTCGAAAGCGATGGAGGAGCAGATCGCGGAGGGTTCCGCGGAGGACGATCCTAGGGAACGTTGATAGTAGTAACCTTTTGAACAATTTTTTTTCCCAGTTTTTTCCCTCCGCTGTGAGCAGCAAGCACGTTCAGCGGACGTTCCGAACCACGACTACGCGGGGATAACCGCTCCCGCGGCACACTCCGCATCGCCCGACCGCGATGCCTTTCAACTCCGCTTCTGACGTGCTGCATCGCGCGGCGACGATCAACCCCGCGCCGCGCCGGTCGCGGCTATGGCGCGCGCGCACTCGCGTCGCGAGTCAGCCACCCGGCGATATCGACGAGAGCTTCGGTGGGGCGGTTCCGTCGTATAGAGGTTCCCTCGTCGTACCGGCGGGCGACCACTTCGTTCGACAGCACCACACCTCGAGGTCCGGAGCGTCGTCGTTCTTCGCTCCGCCGTTCAGTCTTCTCGGGCAGGGCGCGCTGCAAAGGCTCGGCAACGTCGTGAGCGAGTCGGGAGCGAAACGCTGCCTCGTCGTGTCGCAGACGAAACACTTGCGAGACGAGGACGAGAAGGACGTGCTGAAGAGACTGTGCAAAGAGCTCTTCGACGCGGGCACGGACGCGTTCATCTTCTCCGACGTGGAACTCAACGCGACGACGGAAAACGTCGCGGCCGCGCTGTTGATGGCGTACGAGTACGACGTCGACTCCATCATCAGCGCGGGAGGGGGCTCCGCGCACGACGTCGCGAAAGCCGTCAGGGCGTTGTACCGCAATCCCGAGCAAGACGCGGTTCAGGAACTCGTCGGCGTGGACGAGATCGCGGCCGGGTGGATCCCCGCCGTGCCTCACTTCGCGGTGTCCACGTGCATGGGAGCTTGTTCCGCGCTCACGAGGCTCGCGGTGATCACGGACCCGCTTCATCAGGAGACGCTCGAGATCGTGGACTGGCGCATCACCCCGAGCGTCTCGTGCGACGACACTCTGCTGATGCTCGAGCAACCGCGCGAAATCATCGCCGCGGCAGGCGTCGAATCGTTAGCGCACGCGTGCGAGGCGTTTCTCAGCAACGCGTCGACTCCCGTGACGGACGCGAACGCCCTTCACGCGATTCGTTTGTTGTCGTCCTACCTCCGCGCGGCGGTGACGTCGACGCCGAAAGACACGAAGGCGCTCGACATGATTAATTACGGCATGTTTCTCGCCGGCGTTTCGTTCAACTCCGCGGGACTCGGTCTATCGCACGCGATCGCGAACGCTCTGTGCGCGAAGTACATCAACCTTCCCTCCTCGGAGTTGCTCGCGGTGATGTTGCCCCACGTTTTGGAGTTTTACGGCGAACAGAGCGAGGAAATGAACGACGACGCCGCGGAACTATTCGTCGACCTCGCCGAGGCGATGGGGTGTCCGAAGACGTCGTCTCCCGCGAGCGCGGTCAAGTGCGTCGTGCAAAGCGTCGCTCGGCTCGTCTCGGACGTGGAGCTGCCGCAGACGCTGAGCGAAGTCAACGCGAGGCAGAGCTCGACGATCATGCGGATCGACGACGTCCCGGAGATCGCCGCGAAGGCGATGTGCGACTGCGTGCCTGGCGTCACGTCAGCGCGGCATCCGACGCTCGGCGAGGCGGAGAACCTCATCTTACAGGCTTGGCGCACGTCGAAGTGCGGAGAGTGCGGCGACGCCTTCATCGTCGACGCGGTCGCGAAGCCTGAAGCGAACGAGACGAAGAAAAACGAGACTTGGGTCCAGCGGTACAATTGGGTCGGTTCGGATTACGTCGTTTAACAGATGACGCCGCGGCGTCGGTGGAGACGTTAGGGTGACAGCGCAGGCGACAAAAGTATGACGATTCGTGCTTTGCATGTATGAACACAACTGACTACGTTCATTCCTCCATCTCCAAGTCTTCCTCGAGCTCCTCGCCGCCATCTTCGTCTTCCATTTCCAATTCTTCGCCGTTTTCTTCGACGTCTTCCTCGCCCTCTTCTTCCACGGCCTCCGCCGCGGGTTCCTCCGCTTCCGCCGCGGGTTCCTCCGCTTCCGCAGCGGCGGGGTTCGACTCCTTCTCCAGCTCCGCGTTCAGCTGCGTGTAGTCGACCGCTTTTCTCCTTCGCTTCGTCGGCGCTTCATCGCCCAGGACCGCAGCCGCCGCGGCGGCGGCGGCGGCTTCGGCCTCGTCGCCGTCGCCCCCCGCCGCCTCCATCGCCGCCTGCGCGGCGGCGATGGCAGCCTCCTCGCGCTGCCTCGCCGCCTCCATCGCCGCCGCTCGTTTCGCTTCATCCGCTTCCTTCGCGAGCCTTCGCTGCTTGAGCTCGATGTCAAGCTCCTTCTGGCACTGCTCCGCGCTCCACCCTTCGCGGTTCTCGCGGAACATCGCGCGGAGGTGCGACGCGACGCTTCGTCCAAACGCGGAGACGACGCCCCCTTGGATCCTGTACCCGCCTTCCAACACGGAGATGACCCTTCCTTGACAGCACGTGTTCGCGATCTTACACAGTTCCTCGGTGAGCCACTCGTAATCCGCCTCCTTCACGCCCAGGTTCACCGGACCTTGTATGTCGTCCTTCGCGTGCGCATCAAACCCGGCGGAGATCAAGACGAGGTCCGGCTTGAACGCCGCGATCGCGGGGAGGGTCTTTCCTCTCCACACCCGTCTCCACGCCGCGCCGCGCTCCGCTTTCTTCCCCGTGCCCTCCATGCCGACGTCCACGACCCAAGGCGTAGGACCTTGCGCGGTGCTATCCGACTTCGCGGTCGCGACGTGATAAGGGTCATCGACGACGCCTTCCTCGTTCCACTGCGCGGCCTCCTCCGTCGTGAGGTAGTCCCCGACGTGTCGGGTATCGTCCGTGGGGCCCGAGCCAGGGTAGAAGTTGAACCCGCGCGCGCGCCCGTACCCGTGCACTGACGCGAAAAACACTTCCTCGTGGTCGGTCTCGTCCAGCCACGGGCGATACGTCGGCACCGTGATCGCGCCCTCGCAGTACGGCGTCGAGAAGTTGAACTTCGGAGCCGCCGGGGTCGTATTTTGGACCACCGCCTCCGTGCCGTTCCCGTGGTGCACGTCAAAGTCGATTATCGCGACGCGTCGGAGCGAGTGACGGTGGACGCACCGCGCGTACGCCGCGCCGAGGGCGACGTTGTTTAAAAGGCAGAACCCGTGCGATCCGCTGCCGATCGGATCCCCGGGCGCGGGGACTGGTCCGTTCGGGCCCGCGTGGTGCCCGGGCGGACGAACGGCGCAAAAGACCTTCTCCGCGGACCCGGCGACTACCCTGTCGACGGCTTCCACGACGGCCCCCGCGGCGCACAACGCGGCGCTGAACGAGGAGTGGCACACCTCCGTGTCTCCGTCGATCGTCCCCAACGCGCCGTTCGGGTTAGAGTTCCAGTCGGGGATTCTCTCGCAGATCTTCTGGATCTTCCGCACGTACGGGTACTCGTGCACGCGCAAGACGTCCGCCATCGTCGCCGGGCGAACCTCCGAGACGATGTCCACGTTCGAGAACTCAGCCGCGCGGAGGATCCCAGTCTTCTTGTTCAGGAGCACTTGAAGCCGGTTCACGTTCTCCGGGGGCGGATCGCGTCCATCGCGAGTGATCGGCGGGCACGAGTGGTGCATGAAGCACTCGTCTGGGGCGATGATCACCGGCGGCGGCGGCGGCGGCGGCGTCTCGACCGCGCTCGTGTCCTCGCCTCGGAGCACCGCGGCGATGAGAGGGTACCCGCGCGCGTCCGCCATCTCGACCGCGGTTTTTTCGTCGTTGCACGCGTTGTTTAAGATCGACGGCTCCGCGTTCATGACCGCGGTGACCGCGGCGACGTTCCGCCCGACGACCGCGGCGTGCAAGGACGTGAGCCCGGCTTTCGTGACTTTCCCGGGCTTGGACCCGCGCGCGAGGAGCTTGTTCACGATATCCGCGTGGCCGCCGTAGCACGCGTGGTGAAGCGGCGTCCACCCGAGCTTATCCCTCGCGTTGATCGGGTCCGGCTGGTCCTCGTCCCCGGTGTTGAGCTGCTCCGTCGTCGGGTACTGCTCCAGGAGCGCGTCCGCGATCGCGGAGAGACCGTGCGTCGCCGCAAGGTGCAGCGGCGATCTGCCGTAATCGTCCGTCGCGAAGACGTCCGCCTCGCTCGCGATCAACGCCTCGACGCACGCGGTCGCGGCGTCGGTGAAGTGCGGCAACGATCCGGTCGTGACCGCGACGTGAAGCGCGGGAGATCCCTCGACGGTGATCCACGACTCCGCGCCGTTCTCGAGGAGCAGCTTGACGCACTCCGTCGCGCTGTTGAAGAGCGCGACGTGCAGGGGGGTGCACCCGTCGCGGTCGGTCTCGTTCACATCCACGTCGTCGTCGTCGTCGTCTTCCTCCTCCTCCTGTGAGATGGGGGTGGGGTGGGGGTCTCAGTCGACGCGCGCTCGTGGGGAAGGGCGGCGCCGCGCCGCGCCGCGGCGACGGACGAGACGAATTTTCTTCTGTTCGCAGCGCGCCGAAGAAAGTGCACTGAAGGACGGATCCTTTCGGCGGCGAGGATTCTACTCAGCCGACGATCGCGTCTCGCGCGTGACGTACCGGGTTGAACTCGCCGTCCTTCTTCTCCTTGCCGAGCATCTTCGCGATGAGCTCCGCGTTGCCAGCCTCCGCGGCGTCGTGGAGGGCGCTGTCGGGGCGAAGGGAAGCGAGGAAGAGGACGTCAGAGGATGGCGCGATCGGCGAATGAATGGGCCACATCGGCACGCATTCCGGGAACGATCCGCGTCGGCGAGACGCGTCGAACGCGCGCGGGGGGGTGGGAGCGCGCGCGGGTTCGACTCACAACTGCCCGGTGATTTCATCGTCGTCGCTGTCGCTTCCGAACATCGCGCTCGGACGTGTCCTCGACGTCGAGCTGGCAGCGAGCAGTGACGAGCCCGCGTCTTTGTCAGGAGCGGGAGATTTTTCCGGAGACAGGACCGGCGTACTGTACACTTAGTACACGTACGTGTCCCAGGACGTGTCCCTGACTGATATGCATACGGAAACGGCGGTCCTATCCCAGCAGATCTCCGCATCTCCCCAGAGAGGACAAGTGGCTAAGCTGCGTGACCGCGAGGCACTCTCGCACGCGCGCGGAACGCACCCGCGCAGTCATCACACCTCTCAACGCAACGATGGCCGCCGTCGCTTCGACCTCCGTGTCGGCCCTCCTCCGCGCGCCCGTGTCCTCGAACGCGCGCGCGAGCAACGCTCGCGTCGTCCGCGGAGCGATCGGGATCGCGAAGCGCGGCACCTCGTCCGTCGCGTCCCGCCGCGCGGGCGTCGTCGTCAGGTCCGCGCTCGCGTCGTCCGCGCTCGCGTCGTCGCGCTCGCGCTGCCCCTCGATCCCTCCGCGCGATCGACTCCGCTCTCTCGTTCTCCGCGCCCGCGCTCGAGCTCGCCGCTGAGACGTCCTCCCTCCCATCCCTCTCCCTCTCCCTCTCCGTCTTCGTCGTCCCGCCGCGAACAGCGCGAGCGTCGAGGAGGTGATCCCCCAGCTCGCGGTGGACCTCCCGTTCGACACGACCGCGTTCGACGAGATGTTCGTCAACGCCGCGAGCATCATCCTCCCCGCGTGGGGCGCGATCGTCGGCACGATATTCGTCTTCGGCACGATCGCGAAGGTGGCGTTCCCGGATAAGTACGACGACGCGGTGTACAAGAACAAAGCCAAGGAGCTGGTGCAGGACGAGATCATCGATTTGGATAACCTCTCGGAGGCGGACTTAGCCGCGGTCGCGGCGTTGGAGAAGGAGCGCGCGGAGCAGGGGAAGTGAGCGTTCGCGTGAGGACGCGAGCACGGCGAGCGTGAGGAGGCTTGAAGGAGTGTATTGATCAGAAATTAAGCGTACACGTACTCGTATACGTACAGTACTCTATGGGTATTTAGTATCAATCGAATTAACGCAACTGGTCCTGGTGTATCTCGCGTCGTACACGTCCGCAAATGACATCGACGCCGCTCGTCACGACGGCGACGCGAGCGCACGCGCTGGACGCGCTCCCGCGATGGCGTCCAGCCTCCATGATGCCATGCCGGATCGGCTCCCGTCCTTGAGAGGGTTCAAGACGTCGAGGGTTCTGAACGACGGCAAGGAGAGCGGCGTCGTCGCGCTGTTGGGCACCTTCCCCGGCTGCGACACCGAGTCCGTCGTGAAGCTGTCGCGACCGCCGATACCGTTGGGCGACCTCGACGGGCTCGCAACCGCGGTGACGCTCTCCGAGCGCGCGCCGTACTCGGGGATGGAGTACGGGTACTATCACGGCGTCGTCGCGTCCGAGTTCGCCCCCGGGCTGTCCGTGGACGTGCTCTACCCCGGGTGCCTCGCGAATGAATCGGAGGAAGCGCGAGCGAAGCTCCTCGCGAAGCACGTCAGCCGCAACGCGTCGCAGGCGCCGGTGGTGTTCCGCGAGAACCCGCGTGCGTACGCCGCCGCGCACCTGCCGTACATCGACGCGATACCCTCCAGCGCGATAGGGTGGGTGTACAAGATCCTAAACAAAGAGAAGGAGCTCGAACGATTGCTCTTCGACGACGACGACGCGAACGACGGGTTTCTCGTGAACACGGACCCGAAGTGGGTGACGCACCCTGACCCGAAGGCGACGCCGAAAGAGCAGTGGATGAACCACCCGGGGACGCGCGAGCTGTACTGTCTCGGGTTGTGTCACAGAAAAGACGTGCGGTCGCTGCGGGACTTGCGAGCGGCGCACCTGCCGATGTTACGCGCGATGGCGAGGAAGGGCCGGGAGGTGATCAAAAACACGTACGGGCTCGCGGACGAGAGCTTGAGGATATTCGTGCACTACCCGCCGCAGTTCTATCATTTCCACGTCCACTTCACGAACGTGTCCGTGGATCACGGCGTCAGCGCCGAGCGCGCGCACCTTCTCGACGACGTGATAGAAAACATCGAGCGGGACTCGGAGCACTACGCGAAGTGCTCCATCACGTGCCGCATGGGCGAGAACGACGAACTGTGGAGGCGGTTCAAGGAATTAGATAAGGCGGGGGCGTAGGCAGCGGGCGACGCGAGATAGCTCACGTTTTTTTAACGTTACCGCGAAGTGTCCACATTTCAAAACTATCGCGGTTAGAACCGAAAACATCCTACGGATCACCCCCACAGCCTCGGACGCGTTTATTCGTCCTCCTCCTCGGCGTCATCGTCGCCGCCACCCCGCCCGGCCGCCGCCATTCTCTTGCGCTTGACGCGGCCCGGTCGGCCACCGCCGAGGGGCGAGTTCAGGGCG
>Ga0209630_10003316_pt1 | contig 14739 bp, 12 predicted proteins | sample COG_01_FD_184745 | JGI IMG/M metagenome (GOLD analysis project Ga0209630, IMG submission 184745) | Pelagic Microbial community sample from North Sea - COGITO 998_met_01 (SPAdes) (version 2) | ecosystem: Environmental > Aquatic > Marine > Neritic zone/Coastal water | place: Helgoland, sampling... | reverse complement strand
TTTTATCCAATAATTGTTTAGTATCCCCTGGTTTCTCGTAAGAATACACAGTAAATGTATTATAAACTTTTTCACAATTGTCCTGTGTTCTTATCCAAAAATTTAATGCATCTCCATGTGTGACCTGACCAAAAACTCTAGCATAAGCAAGAGTTTCATATGAGTCTATTGACCATTCCTCCTCTATTTCAGAAGATTGTGCTTGATAACCAATAACTAATAAAAATAAAAATAAATGTAAGGAAATAAAGATTACAAAGCGCTTCAAGATTTAAGCTCCACCTTGAAACCATCACTTTTTAACAGTGATGTTATCTTATCTAATAATAAACTATGGTGAGTATTTGGGCTAACTTTGAATTTAAAAGTTTGTTTGTAAACTGGTGTAGAATTACCATAAGATATGAAAGTTGATACATGGCAGTACTTATGAATGTCGTTAATTTCCATTAATTAGAGCTCCTTATTAGTTGTGTTTTTTTAAAGTAAGTAATTTGTAGTTAGTAATGGTTTCAATCCTCTTCTTTTTATTTAAAGATTTTCGCAAGGGAGATAATGAAAAAAATCGAAAACCTGAGAAAAGGAAAGAAATCCAATGCATAAATACTTAAAACATTTCATATTGGCTTTATTCAGACTGAATTTTGTTTAAAAAAAGATATTATACATATTGATTCTTATGAAAAAAATTTCTTCTATTGATTTATTTGCTGGTGTTGGAGGGATGCGAATTTCTCTTCAAAGAGCTTTAAATAGATTGCGTTATAAGGATGAATGTAAATTATATTCTGAAATAAATATTTATAGCAGACAAACATATAATATGAATTTTCCAAAAACACCTTTAATAGAAGATATTAAATCTATAAAAAAAAATGAAATTGGTAGTAAAATCCCAGATCATGATATTTTATTAGCTGGTTTCCCGTGTCAACCTTTCTCTAGAGCCGGTATATCAAAAAGAAAAAATTTGAATAGAGCCCATGGATTTGAGGATAAAGAACAAGGTGATTTATTTTTTAACATATTGGATATTTTAAAAACAAAAAAACCTAGAGCTTTTATACTAGAAAATGTTCAAAATTTAAAAACATACCAAGATGGTAAGATATTAGATGAAATGCTTAAAAAATTAAGAAAATACTATTATGTGCCAGAACCTGAGGTATTAGATGCGCGAGATTTTGGCTTAGCTCAACGAAGAAAAAGAATATTCATAATAGGTTTTTTAAATTTTAATGGAAATTTTATATACCCAAAACCAACAAATAAAAAAATTGTTGTCAGAGATTTTTTAGATAAGTATCCACCAAAAAAATATACTATTTCAGATCTACTTTGGGACAGTCATAAGAAAAGAAAGATTAGAAATAAAAAAGCAGGAAAAGGTTTTGGATTTAAATTAACTAGGCCCAAAGATAAAGCCACGCTAACAATATCCTCAAGATATTACAAAGATGGTAGTGAATGTTTACTTGATAGGGGAAAAGGTAAAAACCCTAGAAAACTTACACCAAGAGAAGTTTTTAGATTACAAGGTTTCCCTGAAAGTTTTAAATTCTCCGTTTCAGACCTACAAGCATATAGACAAGCAGGTAATGCTGTCCCAATAAATGTTGTAGAGAAGGTTTGTTTAAATGTAGTAAATTATTTAAATAAATCAAAAAAAGGCCTTAAAAAAGTTGCTTAATTATTTAAGTAAATCTTCAAAATATCCTAATAAATTTTTTTGAACATCTCCAATAACTGTTGTTCTATCAAGTAATTGATTTGCTTCTTCACAAGAAGTTTCAGGAAGAAAAGTACAAGCATGACAAGCTGCTGCATTTGTTCCGTTCAATCCTTGGCTTTTATTGTCTATACAAACTGGATCATATGAACAAACTTCGGATTTTAATAGTGCATCTCTAATTACCTTTTCTATATTTTCAGGCTCTCCCTCTCTAACCAATCCACCCAAACTTCCTTCAGAGTCTCCAGATGCTGTATAAATTAACACACCATTCATTTTTTTATCCGGAAAATCTAAATCACAATATATTCTCTCCCGTAAAGATGCACTTCCATAACCACAAGAATAACTTAGTTGATTAATTAACAAATGTGAAAATGTATGAATTAAAAAAAATTTTGTATTTAATTTTCTTTCTGGAAGATTTCTGTCTTTTCGAGTTTTATTATAATTATCATTGATCTTTAATAGATGATCTTGTTTAAATTTATTTTCCCAATCATTTAAATTTTTTTCATTAAACTCAAAAAAAATACCTTCCCCCTTAACAGTTATACCTGGATACCAATCTAATTTTCCAAGCGAATTTGACTGAACATTCTCTTTTTCTTTTGCAGGATCATATGGCAACATTCTTGTAAAGCCTGTTTGGATTCTAGTTTCTATAAGACTATCAATCAGAAATATGTTTTGAAAATAATCATTTAATATCCCATACTTATTCATAGGTATTTTTCTCATTTTTAACTCTAAATCATTATTATCATTTGGATCTTTCGTCTTTATGAAATTATATTCTTGGAATCTGTACTCCTCCTCTTCGTCAACTGTTTCACTTTTTTGATTTTCAATTCCTTTAATTTTTATTTCAATTGCTTCAAAAACTTTTTTTTCATCGAGGTTAAATTGTTTGATAGGCATTTTTAATACTAATTTTAATTCATCAATTTTATCTATATATTCCATAACAAGAGACCAAATATTTTTTTTGTTTAAAAATTCTAATATTTTTCTGTCAACTTTGCCTGTTTTTACTGGAATAAAAATTGAACTTTTAACAACTGGGTAATACACATTTGATGCTTGTCTTAAAACTACTTTTGGACTTTCTTGACATCCCTTTTCATGCTGATTATTTCCTAACCAAGGTCTATTTCCAGTACATTTATAATTAATTGTTTTTTTTAGAGGAGTAACCTCTTTTTCATCATCTGCTGAATTGTTAGAACTATTTAAAGCTTCGGCAAGAGAATAGCCCTCATTACATCTAACACAATCAACACGAACATTTATTAAAGAATTATTTCCTCCTCTACCATCTACAAAACGTAATTCACATTTATTAGGATCATATTTATTTTTTCTATGCACCCATTCAGCAAATGGAAAATCGTCTATATGTCCTTTTTCACAAATCACCATAAACCTTACTGGTAATAAAAATTTTTGTTTCCATGTTTCGGTATTTTTTGAGCAACTTTTAAAATGTTTTTCATGTAATAGTTTTCCACTGTTGTCTCTTTTTGGAGTACATCTTGGTGAATCAGACTGAAATAAAGATGTTTTTTTCATTAAATTACACTGATGACAGTAATGCCATTGAGGAAATCTAACATATGGTAGTACTTTTAATTTCATACTATCGTCATATGAAAATTGTCTAAAGTCTGGTGGTTCTAAAAAAAATTCTTTTTTTAATCTAGATTGAAGTCTTGGTTCAAATATCTTCCAACCGTCTGGTGGAGTACTATTTTCAAACATAGCTTCCCAAGCATCTAATCCAGCTAACATTAAAGAGTCTTGATCACCAGATTTACTCCATTGATTTTTAAAAAGATAAAGAGACCCAACTCCAAAAATAGAGATAATTTGTGACTTTCTTATAGTTCTTTTTGCGTATGTTTTTCTTCTATTTATGTTCCTCATATTTTACCTTTATATGAGTCAATTATCATTGCATTACACTCTTTATCTACATTCCTCATTGAAGTTAGAGTTTCAAAAGGATCTCCTTCTGGTGGTTTTTCAGATCCCGCAGGTATCATAAGTAATGAACTTGTAGTTTGATTACCTATAGAAACCATTTTTCCATATTCTTGAGGATTAGAATTTTCCCATTTTTCAAAAATAAAATCTATTTCTTTCTCTGTGTTTAATATTTCTTCTGGGTGATCTTCGTCAGCCTTTTTAACATAAGATAAAATATATTCTTTTATTTTTAATTTTAAATCATTGCCTGGAACTGAAGGATTAAATCTTAAAGTTTCACCCCAAAGTCTAGCAAGACCAATTACTATTGCGTGCAAACATCTTAATCTTACTGGATCAGAATGAGATGTAATGCTCGTTGGTTCAACAAATTTATAAAGGTTTTCATGATAACTCTGAAATTTTTCGTAATGAGACCTGTCTCTTGGTCTAAAAGGACTTAGAATAGTTAATACTAATCCAGGTTTTTTTTGATCTCTTCCAACTCTACTGGATGCTTGTATATATTCAGATGTAGTTTTTGGTTGTCCAACTATTGTCATTAAAGCTAGTCTTGGAATATCAATTCCAACTTGGATCATGTTAGTTGATAAACAAATATCTAGTGATTTGTTATCATTTATTGAATGTTCAGTGAAAAGTGTATCTAAAATCTCTGGCACAGCACTACTTTGAACTCTTGATGTAAGTTCTTCTGGTTTATAGAGTCCACGACGCATATCTTTTGTATATTCATCTCCCATTACCTCTTTTCTTAGACCTTTTCGATAATATTCACCTCTTAGGTTTCCTTTCGCATCAGCTTGTATTAATGCTGCTCCACCCATAAGCTCTCTAATACTGTTAAAATAAAATAGATTTGTCCAATAAGGATCATAAGCATTGGTATTATTTTTTGATTTTATTCTAGCTTCATTGGTGGCCATACACATTGTTGACATTATTTTGGCTTGAGTAATTTGTGGAGACGTTGCTGATGGACAGAATATACCCACATATTTTCTACCAACTTCATTTTTAGCTTCAAAAGAAAAAAAGGCATCTTCTAATTGGTTGGTTTGTGGTGGAAAAACATCACATGATCTACCATATAAATTTTTAACCTGTTTTTCGGCTCTACTTATGGTTGCTGTTGATCCTATAATTTTAGCTTTTACAATTTTTCCATTTAATTTTTTTTCAGTTAAAGCATTCAAAAAAATTTCATACATACCTGCAATAGATCCAAGTGGTCCTGAAATCAAATGTAGTTCATCTTGTATAATTAAATCTGGTTTAGTAAATTTATCCTTATCAAACATTGAAATAGCTTCTTGTAACCAAGTAATTGAGGCAAACTTATCAATAGTGCCGATTAATAAAGTTGGTGGATTAGAGTAAATCCTTTCATCAATTACCGTTATAGGAAGTGAATTTTTGTCTTCTGAAAAAGAACATTCTTTATTTGGACAAACATAATGAACATGTTTTTTTTTACCTAAAAGCTTATAACCTTTTGGTCTCTCACCTTTTTTATAAAATTCTCCATTACACCAAGGACAATTAAGCAAAATAAATCTATTCTTAGAAGTATCTTTTGGATCTAAAAAAAGCTCATTTAAATCATAAGAAGCATCTGTCTCTTTATTTGGTGTAGAATCTTTTCCTATCCATAGACCTAATGAAATTAACTCATTTCCCAATAATTCAGGGTTACCTCTTCTAATTAATTCACACGCACATATTAACGAAGCTGCTCTCTGAAATTGTTGAGTTGTTAGAAGTCTTAGAGTATATCTCATTAATACAGCAGTACCTTTTTCATTTTTAGAAGTAAGTTTTCTTAAAAAAATTGTAAAACTTGTTAGACCTAAATAAGCTTCAGTTTTTCCACCACCAGTAGGAAACCATATCAAATCCATTATTTCTCTGTCTTCACTTTCTGGATTAATAAAGCTTTTTATATTTAAAAGAATAAATGCTAATTGAAATGGACGCCAATTTCCCTTCCTTTCATCCATCAATTTTTGCTCGTAGTTAATATTATTGGAAAATTTTTTTATTTGATAGTGAACTTGCTGTAGATACATGCTTTGGTTCATATATTTAAAAGCAACTTGAGCATTATTATTATTTTGAAGAATATTAATTCCTTCATTTATTCTACGAAGTATATTTTTGCACTTAGCTGTATTTTTTTGAGAAGAGTTTTTGAAAACTTCTAAAGAATGTTTTTCACCAACTAATATTTCATTCTCAATCCATGAGGAATATTTTTCAGCCAATTTTTTTGACTGATTTATTGCAAAGTCTATATCTGTAGAAAATTTCATCATACTTAATTCAAGATCCTCAAACTCTTTCGCTTTGATTGGCTTTGTCTCAAAAACAGGAATTATTTCAGATTTTATTATAAAATTATCATCACTATCTAAGCTCCAACTAGGTGCGCATCCATGTCCAATGGCATATGATTTTCTATTATGATGAAGAAGGTGTAATGCTCTTTCTTCCTCTGATAGATTTTCTATATTTATTTGATCAAAAGGAAAAAATAATTTGTTAGATTTATTTTTTGATTTAATAAAAAAATTACTTTGAAAAAAACATTTATTAACTAGAACTTTATCTTTATTTGCAAAATTATTATTTATTAATGATATTGATAAATATCTTTTATCTTTGTCTTCATTGTGAGATCTTACAATAATTGAAACTTTAAGTCCTAAATCCTCACCTTTTTCGTCTATTAAATTTTTGTTTATTCTACCTTTTGATATTTTTAATTCGCTTGGGTCAATTTCAATTTTCGCAGATATAGATTCTCTTTTGTATCCATTGAAACTATCACTACTATCAATTTTTTTTTCTGATACTGAATTTATGTTTTGAATTATTCTTTCCTCTAATTCTTTTTTACTTACATTTTCTAATAATTTTATAATTCTTGTTATATTAGATGGTGTTGAAATTTTATTAAAACCTACTCTTTTGTTTGCATCAAAATGTGGATCAAAATAATCTCTAAAACTTACCTTTATATTTGCTACTAGAAATACAGATTCCAAATATTTATGACACTCTTCTTGAGTATTTTTCGGAAGTTTAAATTGATTAGCAAACCATTTGTAAGAATCTGAGTACTTAGATAAATAACAACATGCAACTAATAAGTCTTCCGATGGTTCTTTACCTAATTTCTTATATTTTCCAACGTCATCCACCCCAATTAGTATTGGAAAATTTATAGATGTTAGAACAGACAGACCCATTGCTGATGGTCGAAGTTCATTAGTTAGGTCAAGGTCAAAATTATTATCGGAAACATTTTCATTATCATCAAATGAATAATTATTTGATTTATCAATTTTTATTTCTGATGAAGTATTTTCATCTGAAATATTTTCATTTTCATATTTATCTTCATCACTATTATTTGAAGATATCTCACCCTGAGGAAACAAAATACCTGCTGTATAAATATTTCTAGGACTTTTATTTAAAACTTCATACTTTTCCTCATATCCTTTTTGTGAATAATTTTCGTAATTACCCATTCCTGGACCAACCAATTGTTTCTTAATTTCTTTAATTAAATATTCTCTAGTATCTAAAGCTGTTTTTATGTCATCGCTCATAATTTATACTGATAGATTTCCAATCATTTCTAATTTTTCATCATAATAATTCTTAAGTCTTGAGTCCCATAAAATATAAAGAATTGTATTAGCTCTACCCATTGCATTAAAAGCTAATAATTCAGGTTTTAAATTTATATAATGTTGGGATGTAGCTCCTGAAGTTTCTAGGGGATCAACATAAATAACTATTTTACTTTCTAACCCTTGAAAAGCTGATGCTGTTGAAAAATAAATTGAATTTGTTCCTTTTAATTTAGAGGAATTTTTATTCAATTCTCTTATATTTGTATCTGTTAAATCAATAATATAATCATAAAAGTCAGAAATATTTATATCAGATATAAAATTATTTTTATTATTCAATCTGAAATTTGAAAGAATAACTATATCGTGACCTTTTACTCCATCTTTATAAAGTTTTTGAATTATTTTCCTAATTTGTTCTATTTTTTCTTCTCTCGTTTTTGAAAATGAATTGAATACTTTCCCATGCTCAGATTTAGAAATTTGATATGGAAAATTTTTAAACAAACCTGATAAAATGGGTGCATTTCTTGAAATAGATTTTGCATTTCGTACATTTCTTATAAGATTAATAAGCTCCGGATCTAATAAATTATTCCTTGGATGTTTGTTATCTGGCACCTCAATGTCTTTGGAAACTAAATTTTGATATTTAAAATCACCTAAAAAACAATATCTACCATTTGTTAATTCATTCTTTAAAATTAAATTTAAAAAAATATAAAATTGATCATAAAAATAACAATTTTGTATTTCATCAAATACAATTAAATCATATTTATAATTCTCATTAATTTCTATATTGTTTTTTAAAACTTCAATTGATTTTTTAATTAAATAATTATTTTTTTCAATAAATTCCATTTTAAAAATTTCTTTAGAAATTTGGGGATTAATATTATTAATAATATTTAACATTATTTGATTAAAAGTATAAAAATCAATTTTTTTTTTATTTTCAGTTTTTTCTAATTTAAATTTGATTTCTTCACAGGCTAATCGATTTGAATTTAAGAATAAAATTTTTGAATTGTTTTTTTCTGACTCTCTTTTAAGCACTTCTTCTGCAATCGAAGATTTTCCAGTTCCTTGACTACCAGTTACAAGAATTCTTTTACCTTCTTCAAGAAAATTAATAGCGTCCATCTGTTCTTTTGTAAATTCGTGTATTTCTACCTCGCTATCATTTAGAATTGTTGGTGTTTTAACAAATACTTCAAAATTTGGTCTCATAATTTTATTTTTTAACAAATTCATTTCTTGATTATTTATTTCAAATACACCTCCACCAGATTTTAAAAGTTTAGATAGATCAATTATTCTAGTAATAAAATTTGAGTCGAAACTATCAGCATCAACTAAATTATCTTTTGAATGTTCAATATTGTCATCAATAGAGCCAAACGGACATTGGGTAAAAACTACCATCCATTCCTGAGGAAATTTTTTATTTAATTTAAGCTCAATATATTTTCTTATATTGTATTTTGAGTCATTAGCTTGTTTGAGCGGACTTTTCTTATTTGATTCTTTTGTACCATCTGGTTTAATTATTTGCCAAATACCGTTGTTGCATGAAAATCTATTCCACCCTTTTACTTCAATATTAATTATTCCTCTATTTGGAATTAAAATTACAAAATCTGCTTCACCAAAATATTTAAAAGACTTTCTATCTTTTTTATTAACACTTACTGGATAATTTAATGAGTGATAAACCACCCAATTTTTTGTCTCTCGGTTTTTATCAAATTTGAGTTTGGAAAAAACTTTTTTTTCTGCAAAGTTGGAATCATCTATAGTAGGTGGTATCATAATCATAAGAACAACAATCTATTAGTTGATGTAATTTTGTGCTCTTTTAATGTACGATTTTCCTGGTAATTATTAACTTGGACTATGTATCCTTCTGGGACACCAGGTTCTGTCGAACCAAAAATTACTTCGCCATTAACCAAATCAACTCTTAGAGGATTGCCATCAAATTCAAGGTTCTTTGATTTTCTAACTGCATCTTTTAGTTTTTTTGAAATGCTAAAACCAGCACTTAAATGTATTGATTTATATAATTTCGCACTATTAAATATTTTTCGTGTTTCGTTTTCATCATACTTGTAGTTTGATAGTTTAAATAAGTTCGCCATTCTTTCACATGCTTGAAATATCTTTTTTAAATCTAAAAATTCATTTGGACAAATGGTGCCTCCATCTGTATCTGCCAAAGAAAATACATTATTAATATCTTTTTCATATTTTAAATCACTTAAAAATATTTCAAATTGATGTCGATAAAGATTTGGTCCAACACAATCATTTATTATTTCATTTATTTTTTGTGTGTCCTTTTTTATTTTTAAAAATTTATCTTTATCATTTTTAAGAAGGGAAATAGACTCTTGATCTAATACATCTCTATCCGTTCTATGTCTCAATAAAATGATATCTCCATAATTAATATTTTTATAATCTTTTTTAACTATTTTAGATTTTTTTTCATAAGCCGAAGGATCAAAGACAGAATTAAATATTTCAACAGAAAAATTTTCTGTAAAGAATGCATAACTATCTCCATTAAAAATTACTAAAAGAGCATTCACTTTTTTTACCTCATCATCTGAAGAATCATCGGTATACTTACTTAAATCATTTGATTGAAAATATGCTTCAAAATCAATATTATCTTTTTTTGATATATTTGAAATTTGATATTTCATTTGTTCTGGTGAAAAAAAAGATTTTGCGAATTTTTTATCAATAGAAGTTATTTCACACTTTTTTTGGTTGTTCATCTCAATATTGACCCATCTATTAAATAATCTAGATTTAATTAAATTCATCTCTTCGTTTAGGCTTTTGCTTCCAATAAAATAAATATTTTCAAAATTATTATTTAATAATAATTTACTAATCTTGGAACCAACTAACTCAGATGGAACTATTAAGTTTTTAAAAGTTCTTGTAGTATCAATTGAATAGATAACTTCTGCATCAATGCCCCATCTTTTTTTAATATTTTCTTTGTAATAATTTTTTCTATCATAATTATATGCTAAAATTGCGTATTCATCTTTACTGTCTTTTTCTCTAAGTTTTATATTCTCGTGCAATTCATTTAGTCTTTTTTCAAAAAAATTTGAACTTTCTAATGGGATTTCTTTGAAAGTGTTTCCTATATCTACCAAATCATCATGCAACTCATCATTTAGATAGCTTTCCATCGTTTTTAAAGTATTGAAATAACGTGTAATTTCTATTTTAGTTTCTTGCACCAAATGATTTGGGAAGCCAAAAATATGATCTCTTAATTGGTACATTTTGTTAAATAAATTTTTAATCAACTCCATAACATTATTCTTTTTAGTTTCATCATACTGATAAATACTTTTGAAAACTTTTTGAAATTTTATTACTAATTTATTAAATTGATTATCTTCTGTTTCCAAGTAGATAGCTTTTTTGTTAATATGATTTTTATTTTTTAAAAAAGCTCTACCTGGAAAAGACTTATTTAAATTAAAATCATCATGTTCAACATTTTTTATAAATTCATTAATTTCACTATTAGTAAATTTCCATATATTTGTATCATTTTTTTTTTTAAAATTATTAATGCTTTCAAATTCATCTTCCTCTGCAAAAATTAAAAATTTAAAGTTATTATTTTTTTCTTTTATTTGCTGAACAATTGGATAATTTTCATTTAATTTTTTTACATCATCACAAATTATTATCTTTTCTTCTTCAGTTTTTGAGGAATATTCGTAGATACATCCAAGATCTCTTGTATAAACCATTAAAGGTTCAATTTTATGATCTTTTATATTTCCAAATTCATCTATTTGACCTGATTTAATGATTTCATTCAGATGATTGTCGTTATTTGTTTGGCTTATTTTGCTTAGCAAAATTTCTTTATTTAAAAAATTTGAATAAGATGAATAAAAATTTGTTAATACAATTATTTTGTTCTTATAAAGCATTGGATTATCATAACTTTTTATATTAAGTATTTCATCAATAGAGGATTTATTAGGATGGGGTATAAATCCCTTTTTTCCTATATTCTTTTCACTCCAACCATTTTCATTGATTGGTGCTAGCTGTAGTAAAGTTTCAATCTTATGATCTATTTTGACAGAATGATCAATAATACTACCTAGAGTAATAAATTTATCATTCTTTCTTCCAAGATATTTATAAATCTTTCCTGTTTCTTTTCCACTTGAACAAAGTTCAACATATGTATTTGGTTTGAGCCAATCATTAAAATTATTTAGTCGTTCTTGAAAATTATTTTTATAAAAAGTTAAACCAGCAAATATACTGGATAAATATGCTATTTCTTTTTTAGCCGGAAGCACTAAAACCAAATCATCTTTCAGGTTTTTTATTATTCTATTAATTAAAGGGTAAATTCTTAATAGTTTAATTTTAGCATAAGAATTATCATCCAATTTGTGAAAATGAACATTTAAAATATCCTTTAAAAGAATATCTTCATTTTTGAATTCATCTATTATTTCTTTAAAGTTGTTCATTTAATAAATTTTAGAAACATATCTAGCCAAAATCGGCTTTGTATTGCTTTCTCCCATGATTTCTATCTTGCCATTTTCATAGTAAAAATAGACTCTAAAAAAGTGTTTACCATCCTCATTATCCTGCACTTCTTCGACTCTAATTTCTTTAATATTATTGTTTTTTTTCATGCCCCAACTTTATTTAAATTGAGGCTTATGTCCTGTGAAATAGTTTGAGCTGTTTTAGACAAAAAAAACTGATTATATCTAAGTTTTTAGAGGTTTATGTGCTTATTAAACTTTTTTACCTTTGTGGGTTGCTAGCTTAATATAGGGTTTTCTAACTCTTTTAAGGTACAGAGTAGATTTAATTATATCTATTGAGGCATCTACTTCAAATTTTTCATCTGTAACTTTTTTAAAATCTTCAACAACTTCATCAACCTCATCAAGTCTAGTATTTCTATCAAATTCAATGCTTAAACTTTTAATTTTTTTATCTATTTTTTTCATATTGGTAAAAATATATATAAAACTATAACAAATATATTGGCTATTTTACGAAAAAATTACAGCTGTGGATATTATATAAATAACAATACCTACAATCCTTGATTTTTTATTAACTGCTAATGCTATTTGATAATCCTTTTTAGTTAATCTACTAAAGTAAACTGTAAGAAAAGTAGGTATCGCACAGAATAAATAGGATAATAACACGTACCTATCTAAACTTGTTAAATATGAAAGTTTAGGTAAATCATCATTAAATACAAAGTTATAAGCGATTAACGATAATAATCCTACAATTGAAGTGGTTAATCTAGATTCAACCTGGTTTGGAGGGATCCACATAACAGACCAAACAATAGAAAGAATTAAAAAAACTGGAATAATGATTTTGAATATAAAATAATTTATATTTCGTTTAACTTTAATCTTTAATATTATGACATCAAAAATTGATTGTGTAAGCTTATCCCGATCAAAAGGTGAAACCGTATCTTCTATCTCTATTTCGTTCTCAACTTTATAATCAGTAATAGTCCACTCTTTTAAGAAATTATCGTTTTTATATCTCTTTAAATCTAAATAAACATTATTTCTTGAAGTAAAAGTTGAAACATATGCTTTGGGATAATTGTTCTGCTCATTTTTTTCAATACCATAAGGTGGGTATAATTTAATTTTTAAAACTTGTTCATCAAATGGAAATCGTTTTAAATCAAAGTCTACTTTTATTCTAGCGACACCTTCATGAGATGATTGAGTAACTGTTTTGTCAAACTCTTCAAAATAAATTTGCTCATATGATGAAAAAGTTTTGTCTTGATCATAACCTATTTGTTCTAAAAAACTTGTTTGATTAGTAACTGGAGAATAAATTTGAGATTTTTCTGTTAATTCATCTATCGGACAAATAGTTAAATTTCCGATCTCTCTACCAGCTACAATCCAATCAGGTCTTTCATGAGTTACTTGAAAAGAATAATCTAACTGAAATTCTCCTTCTTTTGTTTTAATCTCATCAATTGCTCTAATTGAAAAAAACTCTAAATCAAAAGGGTATAAATCATATTCTTTTGCTTTTATTGTATAATTGCCATCAGATGTTTCTAGATTAGAAGTTTTTTTAGCTACTAAATCATAAATATTAGAATCTCCAACTTTTGATAAATTAGCACCATTTATGCTTGTAATTAAGCTTAAAGGTTTAATGTTTTTTTGGAGTAGTGAAATTTTTACAATAGGATAACCATCTTGATTTCTTTTTATTACTATCTTATTTTTTTCATAATCATATGTTTTATGGAAATATATACCAAGATCATTTCTAGGTTGCTGTCCATCAGTTACCAACCCATCTTCTGGATAAGGAATTTCTAAAACTTTATCTTCAAAATTTTTACACTCATCTGATTTTACATAGTTGGGTAAAATAAGACTTATTAGAAAAAATATTAGTAAAAAATTTTTAAATTTCATCTGTGTAAGACTATTTCTTTTTTGGATAAAAAAAAACCCCCTCTTATTAAGAGGGGGTTGGAGGTTGAGTATAATTTAAGATAACTTACTTAGAATATTCCCAAGTATTATCAAATACGTTATATTCCATTGAAGAGTCTTTTCTCTCAAAACTCCATTCATTGTTAAATGAGTTATATTTCATTTCAGAGTCCTCTGCTGCTCTTTCCCATTTATTAGTAAACATGTTGTATTTAATGTCTGCTTTAGCAAAAGATACAAAGCTTGCGCTTACTAGCATTAATAATGCTATTCCAATTACTTTTTTCATGATTTTTTTCCTATTATTGGTTGAGTTAATTGTCATAAAAGCTTTATTTCAAATTAAATTTGATATTACTTGGGAAATTAATTTAGTTATTTTAGACAAGAATTAGAAAGCTACTAATTTAGTGTTCTATCTAATATTTCAATTCTTATAAATTGAGCCTCTTGTTGATCTTCATAAGTCACTTCAATATCATCATAAGGATCAAAGGTTTTAAGAACCAATCTTACATATTTATCTATTAGATATAAGGGAGTTTCTATTGGAAAATATTTTTCAAAAACTCTCATGAATTTTAGTATATATAAATATGATTGATAACTCCATTAGATAAGTTAAATACATTTTATGGAATTTTTATTTATTTTAAAAATCCTATTTTTTATAGGACTTGTTATTGCACTTTATGCAATTGCTAGAAACATAGATATTATAAAAATTATCTTGGTTTATTGGAAAGACTTAATACTTGGTCGAAAGTAATTTTGCTAACTTTTGTAGTTCTTTATTTTTAAAAGACAATTTTCCAACCATCATACAAAGTTCAGATTTCAAAATATA
>Ga0209630_10003312_pt1 | contig 14744 bp, 14 predicted proteins | sample COG_01_FD_184745 | JGI IMG/M metagenome (GOLD analysis project Ga0209630, IMG submission 184745) | Pelagic Microbial community sample from North Sea - COGITO 998_met_01 (SPAdes) (version 2) | ecosystem: Environmental > Aquatic > Marine > Neritic zone/Coastal water | place: Helgoland, sampling... | reverse complement strand
TAGTAATAATAGTAATAATAGTAATAATAGTAATAATAGTAATAATAGTAATAATAGTAATAATAGTAATAATAGTAATAATAGTAATAATAGTAATATATTATGTATTGAGAGAAATTTTATATGTATGAATTTATTAAAAAAAATATTTTCATTTTGTTTATTAAGTACTATTATTTGTATGTTATTTTTTATAGTAGTCTATTTTTAAATTATTATATTTACTACATTATTTTTTTTTATAAAGTATTATAAAAGTATTATAAAAGTATTATAAAAGTATTATAAAAGTATTATAAAATATATAAACACATAAATATAAATATTTTTATGTCGGATCACGTATACATCGAAATACAAAATGAAATATGTATAATTTGTTTAGAAAAAATGAATTTAGTAGAAGATTATTTAACACCCGTATGTGTAAAATGTGATGTAATTGCCCATGTTAGTTGTTTAAATGAATGGTATCAAAAAAAAAATAAAAAAGTATGTCCAATATGTTTAAAAACAGAAAAATATTATTTAAAATATTTAAAAAACAAAAATAGTGAAATACAAATTACTAATTATATTAATCATAATACGGATGATGATAATACGGATGATGATAATATCGATGATGATAATATTGATAATATTGATGATAATATAACTAATAATGATGAAACTGAATTAATAATAAATAATTATTATAGATTAAATAATGATATTATAAGTAGATTTAGATGTAAAATAATGTGTTTACTTATGCTTTTTATTTGTTTTACATTCTATTTTTTTAGTATATACCATTATTAAATAATATATAATTCATTAAGTAAATGCTTAGTGTTTTTATATAAATCATCTAATAATTTATTTGTATAGTTTATATGATTAATAGAATAATTTTTATTTTTAATAAATTCTAATAAAAATTCAATTCTTTTATTTATAATTAATGAATGAATTAATTCTGGTTGTAGACTCTTACTTATAATTTTTTCTAATTTATATTTGTTACATATAGTTTTTTTCCCATAATGTATTTTTAAAAAATCTATTTCCTCATCAAGTATAGTATATTTTAATAAATCTGTAACTCTTATTAAATAATTTGAATAATTAAGATTAGTAAAATGATTTGTAAAAATATATGGTGAATCACTTCCAAATTTTATATTTTTGCTAAAATAAAAATTTTTTTTTACCTCATAGTACTCATTATTTAGTACTAAATAATTACTCATATAAATATTTTTGCAGTTTTTATATTTAAGTATTTATTTAAGTATTTATTTAAGTATTTATTTAAGTATTTATTTAAGTATTTATTTAAGTATTTATATATTCTATATATTTATATATATAAATGAATAAGTTATCTGTTAATAATTATTGTTCTGATGAAACATTTGATATTATATATGAGTTTATTGGTATTGATTCTAACACAGATAACGATTGTAATAAGTTTAAATATGAACGCGACTTATTAAAAAATGAACTATATACAAAAAATAATATAATTAATAACTTAAATGAAAAAATTACAGAATTAAATAATACAAATAACTTATTATTAACTAATAATCAAAATTTAAAAAATAAAAATGAAGTATATAATTTAAAAGATATGTCATATTTTGTATTAACACCACCACTTATTAATATTGAAAAAAAAAAATATAAAAATCGACGTTGTATTGATATTTTTACACTTTTAAATATTTATACAACAAAATAAATTTTATATTAATAAAAATAAATTTTATATTAATAAAAAATATTCTAATTTTACATTTTTATTTATTAGTTAATTCAAATACATTTTATATATGTAATAAGTACTAATAATATATATTTTTGTAAACCTTATAGTTGATATTTAAATATTTATATATTTTATATATATATAAATACATTAATGGGTAATACATCATCCACGGAAGGTGGAACTGAAGATAAATCTAATATTATATACGAGTTTGTTGATATAGATTCTAATGTAAAAAAAGAATACGATAAATTTAAAAATGAATATGATTTATTAAAAAATGAATTATATTCAAAAAATAATATAATTAATAATTTAAATGAAAAAATTATTGACTCAGATAAAACTACTAAATCATTGGTAGACTCAAATGAGATTCTAAAAAATCAAAATAAATCCTTAAAAAATGAATATAATTTATTAAAAGATAAATATAATGATTTAGAATACAATAAACTCGATATTGAAGAGAAATATTTAGAACAATCTGATACAATTGACTGTATTTCATATTTAAAAAATAAAATTAATGTATTAGAAAATGAAAATAAGGAAAATATTGTAAAATATAATGATGAATATCATAAAAGTCAATTATTAAACAGTAATATAAAACAAATAAATAAAGAAAAAAATAAAATTAATAAATTATATAATAAATCTGAGGAAGATTATGATATATTAAAGTTAACATATCAACAAATAAATAAAGAATATAAAGATTTACAAAAAAAATACACATTTATATCGGGAAATATTTCAAATACTTTAAAAAATAAACATTTTAAAAAAAATTTATATCAATCCATATATAATAAAATAAAAAGTGAACCATATGTTATTAATCAAATTATAGATGATTTATTAATAATTATTATTAACAAATTAAATAATAAATAAGTTATTAATTATTTTTAATAATAATAAACTAAATAGTAAATTAATAAAATTTACATATACCAAAACTTTTTCGATGATATTGTGTTGTTCCATATTTTTTTATACTTTCCATATGTTTTTTTGTACCATAACCCATATTATTTAATAAATCATATTTTTCATTTAATTCTGGATATTTTTTACATAAGTTTTCAATATACCAATCATGTTCTACTTTTGCTAATATTGATGCCGCTGCAATACTATAATATTTATTATCACCCTTTACTATACATGTATAAGGAATATTACTATATTTATTAAAATTTGTTCCGTCTACTAATATATGGTCTACATCTATCATTAAATTATCTAAATTAGTATGCATTGATTTTAATGTAGCTTGTAATATATTTATTTTATCAATTTCACCGGACTCGATATAATTTATATTCCAATCTAGAGCATTATCAATAATATAATAATATAATTCTTCTCTTTTTTGTTTACTTAATTTTTTGGAATCCTTTATAATAAAATTAGGATCTTCAATATAATCTGTTGGCCAAATTACCGCAGCAGTATATACTCTTCCAAACATACATCCTCGGGCTACTTCATCTAATCCAACTTCAATAATATTTTTTTTACTACACGATTTCATTCTATAAGTTATTAGTTATATAATTTTATTAATATTTTTTTAAGTGTTTTTTTTACCTAGATATAAATCATAGTAATTAAAATTTGATTTGAATTGATTTTTTTGTTTACTTATATATATAATATGACCTACAACTAATAATATTAATATTAAGTATTCTAATAATCTATTTAATTTATTTAGTTTATTTAGTTTATCTACATTTTCTTTTTTATTATTACGTTTAAGATATTTTATATAATCTTCTAAAATAAATTGTAAAAACATTAATATAACTAATATACCTACTATGCGTAATGTATTTTTAACTAACAATAAATACATTATCCATATAATTATTGTTTTTTTTATTCTTTCAAATGGAGATAATTCTTCATATAGTACACTAATAGTACTATAAATTACTAATACAATAATTAAATGTTTTAATAGCATATTATTTTTAAATAATTCCTGAGTTTTAAAACTCATTGTATCACCAATAAAATTAGTTAATATAGACAAATTTACGACAAATAATAAAGGAGTTATATCTAAGATTTTATTTATGTCTAGGATTTTATTTATGTCTAACATTATATTAATAAATTATATTTTTTTTTTAATTTATATTATTATAATGACTAAAATAATAGTATTAAAAGATAACCATAATAAAATATGTACTAAAGCTTCAAGATCTTCTAAAAAAATAAATAAAGAAGAATTAGAAGGTTTATTAACCAATGAGTCTATTATGGGTGAAGATAAATATACATTACGTGATGCAAAAAAAATAAAGTATATTGAAGCATGTCAGATTTTATTAGAAAAAAATGTTTTAGAAGAAATAGAAGTTTTACCAGAAGAACCTGCTATTGATTGTAATAGTTTAACATTTAAAGATTTAAAAAAAATAGCCATTAAGCATAATGTTAGTTATATTGGAAAAAAAAAAGAGATTTGTAATCGTTTAAAAAAAGTAGGTTACACATTTTCTAAAGAACTAAACATGGATTCTAAAAAAAAATGTTATAGAAATAATAAAACTAATTGTATTAACGATACTGATTGTAAATGGTTACCACAAGTTATTAATAAACAACAAGAGTTTGATAAAAAACTCCTAATTGAAAGACTATTAATTATTGATAATTTAAACAATGTAAGTAGTCCTAATTATAATAATTACACTATTGAACAAATTAAAAACTTATTAAAAGAAAAAGGTTTTTTACAAAAAAACAGTAGTTGTGTTGATAAATCTAAAATAAATCTTGAACTAAAATCAAATATTATTAAAAGTAGTATTAGTGATGATAATACTTTAAATGCAACTAAAATAGATGATTCAGAAATTATAGATGAAGAATCAATTACCAGTAAACCATTAGAATCGGAATTAGTTAAAAATATTGATGAATTAGAAACATTAGAACTACAAGAAGATACATCTAGTGAGACATCGGAAATACCTCCTAATATAGAAGATTCTATGAAAGAAAAAGAATCTAGTGAAATTTTGGAAGATATAGATTCCGTTGAAGACTCGTCAGATGATTCTGATAATTTAATAGAATCTGAAAAAAATATAGTTGATGCAGAAACAGATACATCTAATATGGTTGATACTGGAACTGATGCACCAATGCCAAATATGGTTGATGCAGAAACATATACATCTAATATGGTTGATACTGGAACTGATGCACCAATGCCAAATATGGTTGATGCAGAAACATATACATCTGATATGGTTGATACTGGAACTGATGCACCAATGCCAAATATGGTTGATGCAGAAACTGATACATCTGATATTAGTGATGAAAATAACACTAAAAATAAACAAAAAAAAACAACAGATAAACAAAAAAGTAATATTGATGATGTGTTATTTGTTTCAGAAGATAAATTAATTGAATATTCTAAACAACTAGTAAATTTATCAAATGAACTATCTTCTTATATTAATGAACCGAAAAAATTTAAAGAAAAAATAGATAGTTTTCAAAAAAAAATTAAATCTATATCAAGTGAAATTAAAAATATATCAAATATTTCATCTAAAAAAAAATCAAATTTAAATATTAAATTAGACTCAATTGAACCAGAATCACTTGAACCTGAATCATCCGAACAGGAATCACTTGAACCCGAATCATCCGAACAGGAATCACTTAATCCTGAATCATTTGAACCTGAATCATCTGAACAGGAATCACCAAAATCGGCATTCGACTCACTTAATCCTGAATCACCTGAACAGGAATCACTTGAACCTGAATCACCTGAACAGGAATCACTTGAACCTGAATCACCTGAACAGGAATCACCAAAATCGGCATTTGACTCACTTGAACCGGAATCATCTGAACAGGAATCACCTAAATCGGCATTTGGTAAACCGGATACTCAAAATATATATACAAATAATGATTTACATTCAAAATGTTCAACAGTAATGGAACCTACAATAGAAGGAATCAAAGCAAATAAAAAAGGTCAACTTAAATTTACAGAGCCAATTAGTAATAATACTCACATAATTGATATTAATATTAATGATACAATATTAGATGTACGTGAAGAACTAGAAAAAGAAATAAATGCAAAAATAAATATATTGTATTTAGGAAAAAAAATAACAGGTTCCGAAGATATAAATGATATGTTAGATGATGGAAGTACAACTATTCATTATGTAAAAGTACCAACTAATGATACCAAACCACAAAAAGATGGTGATGAAGAAGTAGAAGAAGTAGAAGTAGAAGTAGGAGTAGTAGATAAAGTAGAAGGAGTAGTAGATAAAGTAGAAGGAGTAGTAGATAAAGTAGAAGGAGTAGTAGATAAAGTAGAAGGAGTAGTGGATGAAGTAGAAGAAGAAGTAGGAGTAGAAGTAGTAGATGAAGTAGGAGTAGTAGATGAAGTAGGAGTAGTAGGAGTAGAAGTCGATGATAACACAGATGATGAAACTGAAATAGAACTGCCTGAACTTATATCTATTTATAGTACTAAACAAGAATTATTTGATAATTATGATTTTAGATTAAATAATGATTTTAAAAGTGCTTTAAGAACTATTTTAGTCGGAGTTATCTAAATAAACTATAGTTTTTTCATGACCAACTTTTACATTAGGATTAATTAGTATTTTAAAATTTTTTTTTTTCAATGACATACAAAATGATACATCCTCACTAGTAAATTCTTTTACAGTGTCATTAAAATTAAACATATTTGCATAAAACCAAGGATAACTTAATTGCTCTATAATATTTTTTTTTATTAACATAAAACCCATTCCACAATATTCTACATCAAATGGTGTTTTATATTGTCTTAATTCTTCACATGCTATAAATTTAAAACTACCATTATTTAAAAAATATGAATTATCAAAATGTTCTACAATAGGATAGTGTGTTCCTCCGTTCATTAAATAGGCACCCGAACATATATCTACATTCATTTCTAATAAATTTTTTAAATCTTCCGGTTTAAAAATAACGTCAGAGTCAATAAACATAATATAATCATAATTTATACTTCCATTAAAAGGTTTTTGATTTATACCTCTTAATGTACTACCTCCTAATATTTTACTTCTTACAAAATATACATTAGAATCGGTATCATTGGATAATATAGGGTGATAGTTATTTTGAATACACCAAAAAACTATATCTGTCCAGCATTTTAAAAATCTATTAGAAAACATATTACCAGGAATACAAAATATAATTTTTTTCATAATAATACAACTAATAATTATTCATAATTAATAATATTATTCTAAATAATTTAATTTAAATATATTTTTATAATAATTAAATATTACATATATATAAATGGTTCAATATAATAAAAATTTAATTAATAATGAAACAGTAAATTTAGTTAGAAAAAATAATCAAAAAGGTGGTAGTTTACAAAAAATGTTTTATAAATCAAATATAATAATAAAAATGATAGTTACAGTTATTTTAGCTAACATATTATCATATGCTATTGAACTTATGTATAAATTTAAATTAAATGGAGTAGTTTATCCAATAATTTTTGGTGGTTTATTTTATAATTTATATGTGGCATTAACTTTTCATATGAAAAAACTAGGATTATCTTTAACAGAAAATAATAGTAAAAATAAATCCAAAATTGCAAAAACAATTCGCAATATTATAAATATAGTACAAACTTTTCCTAAATTAATTCCTTCAATACCACAAATTACTGAACCAAGATTTAAAAAACAACCGTTCAAGGGTATACGGGAGGGTATTCGTTCACTAATGATTCCGTATAAATTTAATGGAGATGATTATAGATTAAAAATAAATTTTCCAAAAGTTCAAATACCATTTTTAGATCCATTAGCTGGTATATGTTGTGTATGGAGTAAATTCAAGAAGCTTTTAAAATTATTTGAAAAGGCCTTTAAGATTCCAAAAAAAGCAATAGAAAAAATAGCAAAAATATTTATAAAAATTTTTAATGGTATTAAAAAAGGCATATGTTTAGCTATTAAAAATATAAAAGATTTTATAAAGAGACTATGCACACCACTAATAGGTATTGTTTATATAGTGATTGGATTTTTAAAATTAATAAATGCATTAAAAAAAGGCAGTATGGATAAATCAATAAATAAACTAAAAAAATTTATAGCAGGTATTACCAATTTTGAACCTAAGGGTGTTAAATGTGGTGGTGGTTTTAAAAACAATACTAAATATGAGAAAAATGATATTAATGATTTTATTATTAATTATAATGGACCGTGTATTAGTGATATTTATAGTAAAATAGATGTATTAAATTATGAAAATAAGTTTAAAGATAAAGTATGTGAAAAAAAAGTAAAAAAAATGTCAATATTTAAAATTCATAGAAAAGAATTAGAACACAAACATGGATTAATGAAATACATGAATAAATATACCGACCGTAAGTTTAATACTTTTAGAAAACAAAAATTATATCAAAAAATAAATGAAACTCGCAAATATAAAAAAAATATAAATATTTATAAACCTAATTTTATTTATTATAATAGTGCACAACATGATTATATGTCACCTGATGAAATAAATGAATTAAAAAAAGACATAGATTATGTAAATAACAATCAAGATAATTTAGGTAATATACAGAAGGGAGGTGGTTTAGGTAAATTTGTAAAAACACTAAAAAAATTAAAAAATATTTTTAGAGACATACCTAAATATGTTAATATTATTTGTGTAATTGTTGACAAAATTTCAAATCTTATACGAAAAATAGGACAAGGTATATACGATATTGGTAATAAAATTACTTTTGGTGTTCCACGTGGTATTAAAAAATTTGGAAAACTTATTAGTTTTATAGGTAAAATTATAGAATGGTTTATTCAAACTATTATAGGAAAAGGTGTTCGTATAATTGAAGCAGCAGTTGAATTAGTATTTAATTTATCATTAGGTAATTTACCTAAAGCAATTAGTACCAAAATATTTAAACCAATTAAAGCAATATTTACATTGCTCTTAAAAATAGTTAAATTGCCATTTATTACATTTTTTATGGAAATAGTTGAGATTTTAACAGATATACCGCGTAGATTTAATATGTTTGCAGATATGCTTCAATTTATATGTAATACAATTAAAAAAGTAATAAATGCTATTGTTAATGGACTAATGGCACCTATTAAAAAAACTATAAATAAACTTAAGAAAGCCGCAAAGGTATTTAAAAAATTTGGAGGTAAAAGTATAACTAGTATAACTAGTAATACAAATATACAAGATTTATTAAATAAACATAATTATGAATTAAATCTTATGATTAAAAGAAAATATGAGTTAATTAAAGATGTCACTATTGATAAAAACTATTTACTTAAATTAGATGAACTTATTTTAAAGAAAAAGAAAAAAATTGAACAAATAAAAAAACATTTATTAAAATTTGATAAAGTAAAAACGGAAACTTCTAAAAATCCTAAAAATCCTAAAAAAATAGTCTAATATCCAAACAACTCACTTATAAATAAATTTAAAAATTAATATAACACGCAAATTATGAATTACAATTTATTAATATTTGGCGCGGGACAACTTGGTCTACTATTAATAGAAGAAAGTATTAAACTAAAAGATTATATTAATAAAATTTATGTATATACTAATAATGATGAAAATTGTTGTAAGTATGTAGGATATGATTATATAGAAATTATTGTAAATTGTTATAATAATAGTTCTAAAATAAATCAAATTGCTAATATATGTGATTTTATAACTTATGAATTTGAAAGTTTTCCATTAGATGTATTTAGTGAAAATAATAAAAAAAAAATATTTCCCTCACTAAATATATTAAAAATTATTCAAGACAAATATACTCAAAAACAATTTATGTCTAAAAATAATGTAATAGTACCATATTACTCAGTAGTAAACACTTATAGTGATATATTAGATTTTATTAGACTTTATGACTTTCCAGTATTCATAAAAAATCGCAAAGGTTCATTTGATGGACGAGGTAATCATTTAGTAAAAAATATGAAAGATTTAGAAAAATTTATAGATGTAAAACCGGATAGTTTTTTAATAGAAAAATTTATAGATTTTGATAAAGAAGTCTCACTTATTGGATGTAAAAATTCCAAGAGTGAATTTGTTTATTATGATGTTGTAGAAAATAAACATAAAAACAGTATATTAGTAGAAACAATATTTCCAGATAATAATTTAACTACAAATACTAAAAATAAATTAATTGGTATATTTTCACGAATAATAGACTTTTTTGATACACGTGGTATTATATGTGTTGAATTTTTTATTAAAAATGATGATGTATATTACAACGAATGTTGTTTAAGAGTACATAATTCGGGACATTATACTTTAAATTCATCATATACGTCACAGTTCGAAAATCACTTACGTAGTGTTATGAATCTAAATCTCGGTTATACCAAGAACCATTTTTCAGGAAATTTTTACAATATTATATCGGAGTTACAAACAGAAGAAGATTTAAGAAAAAAAATAGAATTTAAAACTAATAAAACTTATATTAAATATTATAACAAAAAACCTATTGGAGTTCGAAAAATAGGACACATTGTTATTGAAGATTAATTAGTTAATATTTACTAACTTATTATTTTGGTTTTATTACAATCAACACATTCAATATACATACATTTAAATATAAATGAGAATTCTTCATTTATTATTTCCCAATCTCCTAATGTTTCTAATTTAAACTTATGATTATTTCTAAAACATTTTTTATTGTCCCATTTATCTAAATAATTATCAATATTATAGTTATTGTGATTACTCATATTATTAAATGTGCAATTTTTATAGTTTTTTGAATAAATTTGTAATTCTTTTCTACATAATGGACAAATATTATTTTTCATTTTTTTTATACAACTATTGTGAAAACTATTATTACAATGTAAACATTTATAATTATCATGATTATTATTATTATTATCTTCTAAACATATTGCACATATATTATTCTTCATAACACATATAAATAATTATTGTAAAATCAATTTAAATATGTTCATTTATAATTAATCATTTATAATTAATCATTTATAATTAATCATTTATAATTAATCATTTATAATATTTAAAATTTTACCTACACCCTTTGCATTATTTTCTCTAAATATAAACATTGTTTCATTTTCAATAAATTCAGGTTTAAATAAGAACTTAAATTTTACTTTTGCCTGGTCACCTGTACGTAGTAATTTTTTATCACATTCAACATTTTTTTTTATATTTAGTATTTCGGTAATTTTTGCTGCTTGAATTACACTACCACAATGAATAGTACTTTGATAGTTTTCTCTAATAGTTGTTGGATGATGTAATATATATATTTTTGCCACAAATTCATGACAACAAAATGGATTACTCGTTATATATAATCCTTTTTTAATATGTTCTCTTTTAAAAATAAAATCTTTATTTAATTGTTTAATTGCTAAACAACCTAATTCACCACTTTTTAAAATATCTACATCTTTTTCAATTACGTTTCTAATATTTCTTATACTAATATTATAAAACTGGTTACCAAATGGTCCTATTTTAATTACATCATTTTTTTTTATACAACCACTTTTTTGATATCCATAAAATACAATACCTATTCCTTTTACATTATATGTTTCCTGAATTATATATATATTATCTTCATCTTTATTATTTTCACGATTTTCTAATGCTTTTATATTTAAATTATTAACAAAATCACTATGTAAATTATATAAATAATTTCTTATATTATCTAAACCAAATCCGGTTTTATTTGATATAAAAAATACATCATAATTTTCATTTTTTACATAACTTGTATCATTATAATTTTTCACTAAATTAATCTTATTTTTTGTTAGTTTACCTAAATCTTTTAATGTATTATTTAGTACATTTTCAGGACAAAGATCTATTTTACTTATTACAAATGTTAGTGATAACTTTAATACTGATGCTAAATTATAATGTTCTTCAGTAATTCTATTTATACCCATATTTGCCCCAATAATAATAATTACATGATTTAAATGTAATGCATTTAGTCCATAAATAGTTGTTTTTAAATAGGATTCATGACCTGCTAAATCTACAAAATTAAATAGTTTATCCTTAATCATAATATTATTATATGATATACAAGATGTTCGTCCACTTTCCAGTTCATGATTATGTTTCATAACATATTTTCTTAATAATCCACGACCATCATCATGTTTATTTGTTTTTAATACACCAACAAATGTTGATTTACCCGAATCAACAGAACCAAGTATTCCCATTTTTAAACACTCCATTTAATTAATACTTATAACTGTATATATTTATTTATATTATTTTAGATATTTTATATACAATAGCTTTATACTTTTATATTTTATATTTAATATATTTTTAGAATTTATAAAATTGATTTGTTTATAATTTTAAATTATAAAAGTAATATAAAATGACTTGTAAAACTATAATATCTGAATTAAAATATGAAAAACTGGCTTGCTTTGATTTAGATTTTACTTTGATTAAACCTAGATCTGGTAAAAAATTTCCTAAAGATAAAGATGATTGGTGCTGGAATTTTCATAGTGTACCAAAAATTTTAAGAAAACTTTATGAAAATGAATATACTATTATTGTATTTACAAATCAAAAAAATCTTAAATCATATAGTGATTTTAAATATAAAATAGATATTATTACAGAAAGACTAAATATACCAATTAATTATTTTATTAGTACTAGTAATGATAAATATAGAAAACCATGTAATAATATGTTTATAGATTTAGAAAATATGTATCCATGTGTTATAAATAAAGACCAATCGTTCTATTGTGGAGATGCATGTGGACGACGTCATGATTTTTCAGATAGTGATTTATTATTTGCACATAATATTAATTTAACTTTTAAATTACCTGAAATAGTATTTGAACAAAATCATAATTATGTATTACCTGCAAAAAAGACCCATCCATTACTAGATTATATTTCTAATCCAGGACTAGAACAAGAAATTATAAATAAAATAAATGTATCACTATTAAATAGACATACATGTATTATTAATATTGGTTTTCAAGCATCAGGTAAATCATTCTTTAGTAATAACATTAGTAATTTATTTAACACTTTTAATATACTAAATAATGATACATTTAAAAATAAAAGTAAATTACAAGCCAAATTTAATAGTCTTGTAAATACACATGAAAATATTATTATTGATAATACTAATCCTGATTATGAAACTCGTAAATATTATGTAGATATTTTAAAATCACAAAATTATAATATTATTTATGTATGGTTTGATTTACCATTAGATGTAGTATTTTATTTAAATAATTATAGGAAACAAATATTAAATAAAAATATTCCCACTGTTGCATACAATATTTATAAAAAAAAATTTGATAAACCAAATCTTGATGAAAATATTGATTCTATTATAAAAATTATTAATGTATATGGTTTACGTGAAGACTCACATATATTTAATTATTTATTCTAAAAAACTTTTTAGAAAAAAGTTTTGACAAAAAGTTAGTTTGTTTTTGATAAAACTTTTTTCTAAAAAGTTTGTTTGTTTGTTTTTGATAAAACTTTTTTCTAAAAAGTTTGTTTGTTTGTTTTTGATAAAACTTTTTTCTAAAAAGTTTGTTTGTTTGTTTTTGATAAAACTTTTTTCTAAAAAGTTTGTTTGTTTGTTTTTGATAAAACTTTTTTCTAAAAAGTTTGTTTGTTTGTTTTTGATAAAACTTTTTTCTAAAAAGTTTGTTTATTTAACTATTATTAATTAATACTAACTCAGTTTTATTAATAATATCAAGTAAAGTTTGTTTATCATCTTCATGATATTGGTCTAAAAACTGGTCTATTTGTTTTTTTTGATTTTCTGATATATTATATTTATTTTTTTTTAGTATATTATAATATTTTTCACGTAATAAAAAACATTTATTATCGATTAAATCTAAAAGTTCGGATTTTTTATCAACTGTTTCCCATTTATCATTTTTCATTATTTTCAAATATGGTAGTTTTTTATTTGTAAATTTTATATTCTGATTTTCAGGATGTTCTGGATCAAAATGAATTTGTTTTATTAACTTTGGTACAGCACTATAAATACCATTTAATAAATTAACAAAATCTTTTGATTTTAAATGTTTTATGTTTTCATCTCCATAGTTATTAATATTAATTGTATTATTTATAGTATTATTAGAATTATTATTATTATTTGTTATATTGTTTTGTATTTTTGTTTTTTTTAATTCCTCTATTTCCGATTTCATTTGTTTTATTTCTTCATTTTGATATAAAATTAATTCTTGTTTTTTTACTTTGCATCTTGAATAGTGACGATTTAGACTGTCTGACCTACTAAAAATATTATTACAATATTTACAAAAATAGTTATTTTGGTGTATTTTGGTGGATTTTGGTGGATTTTGGTGGATTTTTTTGACCATTTTGGTGTATTTTGGTGGATTTTGGTGGATGTCAATTTGGTGTGTTTTGGTGGATTTTGGTGGATTTTGGTGGATATTGGTGGAATAATTTTCTTTAATTTCAAAACCATAGTAAAATTTTACTTCTTCTATACTAATATCATCGAGTGTTGGTTTACATATATTTTTGCGATTTAAGTGATTTTTAAAACTATTTTTATGACATGTAGTATATTCACAACGAAAACATACATATTCTACCATATATACATATATAAAATATTATATTTTTAAATACCATTATTTAAATTTAGAGTTATATAATTTCGTATAATTTTTGTATAATTTTTGTATAATTAATTGTATAATTTTGTATATTTTTTGTATAATTTTTGTATAATTTTTGTATAATTTTTGTATAATTTTTGTATAATTTT
>Ga0209630_10003307_pt1 | contig 14754 bp, 10 predicted proteins | sample COG_01_FD_184745 | JGI IMG/M metagenome (GOLD analysis project Ga0209630, IMG submission 184745) | Pelagic Microbial community sample from North Sea - COGITO 998_met_01 (SPAdes) (version 2) | ecosystem: Environmental > Aquatic > Marine > Neritic zone/Coastal water | place: Helgoland, sampling... | reverse complement strand
CTTGGCTTTTTGACATGGAAGACGAAATACACCAGGTTTGTCCTATTGTGTGGTGGCACGTTTGGGACAATTATCCATTTCCAGAATTTAATGACGATTATTACCAAGCAACAGACGCAATTAATTGTCATAGTCATATGACCTACACAATGTTAAAAGATAGATACCCAGAAAAAACTAGCTTTATTCCTCATTCACTTCCCGATGGTTTGTTTTATAAAATGAAGCCTGCACAAATTGCTAATCATAAAAAATCACTCTTGGGTAAAGACAGAATAAATCACTTTGTTGGAATATGGGTTAACAGAAACGCAAAAAGAAAAAGACCTAGTGATTTATTAGAATCATGGTCAAAATTTCTAACTAAGCTTGAAAATGATCACGGACATAGAAATGCGACTTTAATTATGCATACAGAACCTTTAGATAATGAAGGGCCTAACTTGTTTAAAGTGACAGAATTATTAGGCATCCAAGAAAATGTTTTCTTTTCTCGAGATCGAATTGAGTTTGAAAAAATGAATGTACTGTATAATATAACAGACTTCTGCATCAATACATCATATGCTGAAGGCTTTGGATTATCAACACTCGAATCAATGATGACAGGCACTCCGATTATTGCACCAAAAACAGGTGGTTTGACTCGACAAGTTGAAAACTTTAAAGACGTGACACATAATGGTGTAGCTTTGGAAGTAGATTTTAAGACCCTGGTTGGCAGTCAATCAGTGCCTTATATCTATGAAGACTATGTCCAGAATGAAAATTTTGCTAATGCTATGATGAAAATTTATAAAATGAGTAAAAAAGAACGTCAAGCGTTATCTAGAAAGGTTAAAAGCTATGCAGAAGAAGAATTTTCACACCAAAAAACAGTTGACAGTTGGGCTGAATCTATGAAGTCAACAATTAAAAATTTTAAAAATAGAAAAAATTGGCAAATTGAGGAAATATAATGACTAGAAAAAAAGTTCTTTTAAAGGCACCACTTTTAACAAACAGTGGCTACGGCGTCCATTCAAGACAACTATTTGAGTGGCTTTATGAAAAAAAAGACATCGATTTAGTAGTCGAGTGTCTGCAGTGGGGTCGAACTTCATGGATACTTAATGAAAAATTAGAAAACGGAACAATAGGCCATATCATGAGTTGTTCTAAACCGTATGACAAGAAAGACATTGATGTTGCAATCCAAGTCCAACTTCCTGATGAGTGGGATGAAAGCTTAGGTAAAGTTAATATTGGTGTGACAGCACTGGTTGAAACAGACAAGTGCTCGTTAGCTTGGGTAGAAAAATGCAATAAGATGGATCAGATTATCGTTCCTTCAACATTTACAAAAAACGTTTTAAAACGATCAGGTGGGATTAACAAACCTGTGACTGTTATACCGGAATGGTATAATCCTGTAATTGAAGACAAAAATGTAATATCTGAAGTATTAAATGATAAACGTTTTGATAATATAGCAGAACCCTTTACAATATTAATGATAGGAACTTTAACTAGTCAACTCCAGCAAGATGATAGAAAGAATATAGTCAATACAATTAAATGGGTATCAGAAGAGTTTAAAAATCAAAAAGACGTAGCTATTTTGATTAAAACAAATTTTGGAAAAGGTACAGTATCAGATAAAAAAATATGCACTGAATATTTAAAAAATCTTAAGAAAACACTAGAGTTAACGTCGTCTCCAAAGATTAGATTACTTCATGGTAGTATGAAGACACAAGAAGTTGCGTCACTATATAGTCATAAAAATGTAAAGTTGTACGTGTCAGCAACTAGGGGGGAGGGTTACGGGCTCCCTTTAATAGAGGCAGCCGCATCAGGTTTACCTATCGTGGCGACAGGATGGTCTGGTCATTTGCAATTCTTGGATAAGGAAAAATTTGGATGTGTTGATTATAATTTAAAAGAGATAAGTGAGACAAGAGTTGATAATAGAATATTTGAAAAAGGTTTTCGTTGGGCCGAACCTGTTGAGTCTAGTTTTAAAAGAGAAATTAGAAAAGTCTATAAAGATTATGATCTAGCAAAAACAAAAGCAAATAAAATGATGAAAAATATAAAAAATAATTTTAGCAATATTGAAATAAAAAAACAATATAATGAATTATTTAAGCAGGTATGTTGAAAAATGAATCTAGAATTAATACTTATCTGTTTGTGTTGCCTGTTGTTTGTTTCACTGTTGTTTCTTTGCTTGAAGCTTTACCAGTTTTCTATTTTAATAATCGATCTAGAAGACGCTGTAGAAGAGTCGCTTGATATTTTAAATGAAAAATATGGAAAAATGAATGAAATTAGCCAGAAGCCTGTATTTTTTGATTCTGTTGAAATTAGACAAGTTATTGACGAAATAAGAGGTTGTCACAATGCAATACTCATCATAGCTAACAAGCTAACAAGAAAAATAGGGGCTGAAAGTGGCAAGACTAAAAAAGAGAATAGTTAAAAGAACTAGTCAAAAAAACAAGCCAAAAGTAAAAAAATTATATTTTGGAAAAGAAGCCCATGAGGCAATTGTAGAATACCAGTCAACAGAATGTAAAAAGGAAAGACACAGAATCTATGAAAAAAAGATAATGAATTCTTTCAATAAATTAGTTGAAAATTTAATATATATTCATGGCTTTGCAAGGGATCCAGTGACGTTTCAAACACTTAAGTTTAATTGCGTCGCTTTCTTATATGAGACATTAGAAAAGTTTGACCCGTCACGTGGCTCTAAAGCATTTTCTTATTTTAACGTATGCGCTAAAAACTTTTTAATAATACAGTCAAATAAGAAAAATAAAAACGACAGACGCACCGTCAGTTTTGAAAATTATGCAAATCTTAATTCAAATGATAAGAGAAGTATTGATCTATACAGTTATGTTCCTTCTCCAGAATCGCAGTTAATCCAAGAAGAAGATAGAATGAGAATGTTTGAAGTATTAAAGACAATTAAGGGTCGCGTTAAAAACGAAAACGAAAGACTATGTGTACAAGCTGTTACTAAGTTATTTGAAAGTATTGATGACTTAGAACTTTTAAATAAGCGAGCAATTTTTGTTTATTTAAGAGAAATATCAGGATTGAATCCAAAACAACTTTCTGTTGCAATGTCTAGTGTAAGAAAACACTTTAGAGAAATTATTAAAAATAATGACGAATACAAATCTATGTTTCGAATGAGTTTAGGATGACAAAAAAAAGTAACAAAAAAGAAGAAAAAATAAAAGAGTTTTCTGACTTATTAGATGGCTTATCAGCAACAGAAGACAAAAAAAAGCTTTTATGGAAAGAATCCTACCAGAATGCAATAGAAGATAGGGAAAGTGCTGCTATTCTTTTAAACGATTTACTGGTAACCATTCCGGGCAATCCTACTAGTCATTCAACACACGGTGGTTTGGCAACAAAATATCTTGAAAGAATGTCAAAAAGCAATGATCAAATAATAAAACTAGCAGAATTAATTGCAAAAGAACAAGAAAAACAAGACGCAGTTTCTCCTGACGATATATTTAAAAGCATAGGGGATTAAATGTCAAAAGGTAAAGATTATCGTTTTTTAAAATCCACACTAGGGAAAATGGCAGGCGATGGTCTTTTGCAGGGAAATGATGACAAACTTGAAAGAGGCGTCCAGTATAATTTTTTAACCGGAATTGTCAATGACGTAATATCAAACCCCTATACATACCTTAGAAAAGAAATCGACGGTAATAATGGTGAAAAAATAACTGTAGGCGACATTCTTTCAGGCAGAAAAAAAGCAAAAGGCATCAATGTCGGCATCAAAAATAAAGACTTGATCGACACAGCGCCGATTAATTCAATTATCGCACAGTTAATCGACCCGGGAACTAGCTCAAAGGACGGTGCCTTACCCGTACTATGTTATCCGTTTTTTCCGCCTCACATGTCACTCCCCTTGAAGCCCGGGGAATATGTTTGGCTAATAGAATGCGATGTAAAAGGTTCTAAAATGTATTACTGGATGTGCCGGCAAGTGGGTACAATCCATGTGGATGATGTTAACTTTACAAATATGGAACGAATTATTGCGGCAGGACAGGCGTTTGATGGATTCCTCACATCAGATAAAGCTAAAAAACCTGCTGATGAAATACTACAAAGGTCAACAACTTTAAATAACGAAAGTGAATCCACAAATTCCAGTGTAGGCTTTGACAAAATATTTGCAAACTCCAATGCTTTTAGAAGTGAATTCACTGGAGAACCGGTCCCTAGAATGGTAAAGGATTGTTCTGATCTTTTATTCCAAGGGTCTAATAATTCTGGTATCCACTTAACAACAGAAAAATTTTCTAATTTAAGCGATATTAGTGTCGACGCATCAGTTCTTTCAGGAAAAGTAGATAAAAATGACTCATTACCCACAAGAAAACCTGATATGTCAGCAGTCGATATCTTTGTTAAACGAAAAAAGAGTGACTTAGATAAGGTTTCTGAATCAAACAGCGATATAGAAAGATATAATAAAATAAGTACAGTTAAAAATAATTGCGAAAACGACTTGTACACATTTTTAGAAAATGACAAGCTAGCACCTCTTCGATACAAAGACGATACTGTTTATGACGAAGAACTAATTGATAATAAGTCTGATGCGATAGACGTCGGCGCAAGAATGTATTTATCACATAAATGTGACGTTGATAATTCTTTTCTAATTAATTTTAATAATCTGGCTGACAATACAAAGCTAGGACCTTCAATTGTAACATACGCGCAACACAACAGAGTTATAGGTGATCAAGACGTCAGACTAGTCTCTAGAGTCGGTCAGTCTTTTATTGATCTAGACGAAAAAGGTAATATAATATTAAAAGCAGCACAAGGTGGTGCATATATTTCACTAAAGACGGACGGTTCTATTGTAATTGTACCTGGTGCAAATGGATTGTTGTATTTAGGTGGGGAACCTGGCGAAGCTATAAATGTACCGCTCGGCAACATAGACATAGGAAGTATTGGTACAGCGATAGGTGTACCTATTGTTTCTACAATGGGTGGTGTAGTAGGAAATGAAGGCCCGGGCGGTAATTTTGCCAAAAAAGTAGTTTTTAAGTAGGATAATATGGGTGCATTAAAAAACGTAATAGATTTAGAATCAGAATCATTTACCAATTCATTTGTAGATATGATATCAAATATGATTGAAGCAGGTGTAAGCCCGTCAATTGAGTTTATTGACTTAAGTTTTGGTTTTGATGTTGAATTACCTAAGGGCGAAGAAGCTAAGCAGCAGGCTGCAGCATTTAAAACAGCTGCTTCAAACCCAGACTCAGAATTTAAAAATAGCTTTATCCCAGCTTTTAAATCGATTTTTGATTTACTAGATTCGATACCCGCAGTTAATGTACTCCAAGCAATTGGGATCACAGATCCAACAGCAGCACTTTTACCAATATCAAACATTATCACAGAGCTTTTAGCGACAGTCGGTATACCTGATCCTAACAAAGTGTTGCTAACAAAGCTAGACGCTATTATTGAAAAACAAGGCAGCCTGTTAAAACAAGTAAAGGAAATCGCAGAAGGAAGTGAGCAACAAATTTCTAATGCGATAATTAAATTATCAGAAGATTTAAAAGAAATTGTTCCTGAAGTGCCACTTCCTGAATTGCAAGCAGGAATAACTGCAAATATTGAAAAAATAAAAGCCTTGTTTAATATTGATATTCCGGAATTGGAAATACCGAGTATTACTGACTTTGTTGAATTCTTTGGTATAACAATACCTGCACTGCCAGATCTACCAGTACTCCCATCAATAGACGACATAATAAGCATGTATTTTGATTTCGATTTAGAAATACCTCCGATTGGGGCGATGTTTGTTGAAATATTAAAGGTGAAATTAAAAATTTTAACAGAAGTGGCATTGGCAGCAACGCCAGTCGCAATATTAAACCCACCTGACTTTTTAAAAGCCGCTATTGAAGAACTTAAAAAAATTCTAACAGGACAGTTTTCTATTCAGTCGTTTTTAAGAGAAATAGCAAGATCTTTTTTTGCAAAGTTTTTTATAGAACTAGAAGCAACAAAGGTTAAGAATATAATTGAAAAAGCGCCAACACTAGTATCAGTCTTACACGGTATGATAAAAGTTTTAGTAGGTTCACTTGTTACTTTGGTTGTAGGGATATTGCTAGGTGAAGGTTTTATTATGAAAACTTCAGCAATAGGTTTAGGAATTATCAGTTAGAGGATAATTATAAGGAGCGGAGTTAATAATGGGACATTCACAATTTAAATTTAAAAGTAGCGGTGTAAGAACAAATGATCATCGTTTTACTAAAAAGCCAACAACAGTTGATAGACCAATCGGCATTAAAACACCTCTTGAGCCAGGTGATGATATGTTTAAAATGCACACCAGTCCTATACGACAGTTAACTGATAATTTTAGAAACTTAATTATGACTAATCACGGTGAAAGATTAGGAATGTTTAGTTACGGCGCAAACTTAAATAGCGTCGTTTTTGAATATAGCAACTCACCAAACTTAGAAGAAGCAATTAGTAATGTAATAATAGATGTCACCAAGAAATACATACCAGCAATCACAATAACAGATATATCTCATGCATTTGTTGATGAAATAGAAAAAAACGAACTTAATAAATTGGGCTTAACAAAAATTAGAATTAGGATTGAATACATAATACCTAAGTTTAAAAGTCCACAGTTGGCTATGGAAGTCGACCTAAATATTGGAGGATGATCCATGGCAAGAAACATAAAAAAAGAAGTTCAAAAACACAAAGAAAGAAGTTATACTAATAAAGACTTTAAATCTTTAAGAAATGAACTTAGAAGATACGCTCTTACTCATTTTAGTGACAATGTTGTTGATTTCTCAGATTCAAGTATGGGAGGCTTAATCTTAGATTTAGCTTCTTATGTAGGGGATGTCATGACATTTTACATGGATCATCAATTTAACGAAAACTCAATTGAAAACGCTGTTGAACGAAACAATATCGAGCGTTTAATTAGAGAATCAGGCATAGAAATGCCAGGTGCTTCACCTGCATATGCAACAATCAAGATCTCAATCGTTGTTCCTTCTCAGGTTGTTAACGGTGAACATGTGCCGCAAACTTTAAGTTTACCAACAATTAAAAGAAACTCTACTTTTAGCACATCTAACGGTATAGAATTTGTATTGTTAGAAGACGTTGACTTTGCGCTAAGGGACGATAATGATAAATTATTAGCCAGTACCAGTATAGGTTCTTTAAGCGGCGGAAATCCTCTAAATTTTGTATTGTCTGCAAACGGTATAGTTTCCAGTTCAAAGATAAAAACCGAGACATTTACAATTGAGGATAAACTCGTACCTTTTAGAACAATAACTTTGTCGCAGGAAAATGTAACAGAAATTATTTCTTTAGTAGATACATTAGGCGACACATATTATGAAGTCGATACACTATCCCAAGACACAGTTTTCAAAACTTATAAAAATTCTGCGTATGATAGTAGTGATGTACCTTTTCGAATGGAATTACAACATGCTCCGAAAAGATTTGTTAAGTTTAGAAGTGCAAATACAGGAAAGACAACTTTAAGGTTTGGGTCAGGAGACGCTGATGCTTTTGACGAGGACGTAATTCCAGATCCCAGTGAACATGCAATCAGGCTTTTTGGGGACAGGACATCAGTAACAACAGTTGCAATAGATCCTAATAGTTTTTTGACGACACAAACTTTAGGAATATCTCCTAAAAATACGACATTGACAATAACGTATCGCCATGGTGGCGGATTATCAAATAACGTTTCCGCAGGTGAAATAACTTCTATAAAAACATTGATCACGTCTTTCGCAAATGCTACTTCTCCATCCATCGAGGCTTCTGTCCGCGCATCAACAGATGTTGTTAACTTAAGACGAGCTAATGGTGGTGAGGACGAACCAACTTTGGAAGAGTTAAGAAACATAGCAATGTTTAATAGAAATGCACAAAATAGAATCGTTACACGGGAAGATCTAATAACACGAGTCTATTCAATGCCTTCAAATTTTGGAAGAGTGTTTAGAGTTGCAGTTGCCGACAACCCCAGAAATCCTCGTGGAGCCCAACTTCACATAATATCTAGATCATCATCAGGCGACTTAATAACTTCAACAGACACGCTTAAACAAAATTTAGCAAAATATTTAAATAAATTTAGACTAGTCTCAGATGCTATTGATATATTAGACGCAATTGTAATTAATTTAGGCGTAGAATATACCATAACAGTTGAGAAAGGATATCAATCGTCTGTAGTGCTAGCAGCAATTGTACCTAAGCTAGCAACTTATTTTGGTTCAAATAACGTTCAGATCAATAAACCTGTGATTATAGGGGAGATTGAAAATATTATCTTGAATGTGCCCGGCGTGATGTCAATTATTAGCTTGAACATAGTAAACAAAACCGGTATTTTGGATAATAGTGTCTACAATACTTATAGTTTTGATGTTAAACAAAATCTTAGCAGAGGTATGCTTTTCCCACCGATTGGCGGGATATTTGAAGTTAAGTTTCCAAACAAAGATATTAACGGGAGGGTTGTTTAATGCATAGAATATTAACAGCATCAAAAGACACGTACATTACTAATAAAATTATTAAAAGTACTTTTAGGGCAACCGATGCAAATCTAGGCGCTGCCGGAACGCTGGATCTATTTAAACTCTACAACGAAAATACAATATCAGGTGAAACCAATCCTATAGAGTTAAGTCGAATTTTATTAAAATTTCCAATTTCTGAAATAGCCGCAATGGATTCAGGTGGAGATATTGATATTAACGATGATTCTTTTAAATGTGTCTTAAAGCTTTATGATGTATACGGAGGACAAACTACACCGAGTAACTTTAAAGCAATCTTATTTCCCTTAGCAAAAGATTTTGATGAAGGTCCTGGGATGGATGTGGTTAGTTTTTCAGATGTTGCAGCAACTAACTTTATAACAGCATCTGTAACTAACGGATCTGCAGTTTATTGGCATCTCCCAGGAGCAAACGCGTCAGGATCACTAGGCTCGTCAAATTTAGATGTTTATGTTAGTGGTTCTCTTGCAGGACCAACCGGAACATCAGTAGTGTCCTTGACACCGATGCAACATTTTGAAACAGGTAGAGAAGACTTAACTTTAGACATAACAACTATAGTTTCCGGAACAATATCTGGACAAATTCCAGACAAGGGTTTCTTAATTGGTTTGTCTGGGAGTTATGAAAAGAACGATCGATCTTACTTTGTAAAAAGATTTGCCTCCAGAGACGCACAGGTTGCTGCCAACAGACCTCAATTGTCAGTTTTATTTAATGATTCAACTACAGATAGACACGCTGACTTTATATTTAATGTTACGTCATCCTTATATCTTCGAAACTATCAATATGGTAACTTAGCGAATATTATTAGTGATACTTCCGGAACTGAATTGACAGGCGCTGACTGTATGATTTTAAAAATTGAAAGCGGGAGTTTTAAAAAGACATATCCAGTGTCTCAAGCCTCTCTAGGGCGCCACAGACAAACCGGCGTATATAGTGCATCTTTTGCTGTTTCAAGCTTTGAATCACTTTTATACGATCAAGCTAATCTAACAGGATCAATAACTTTTGATGAGGTGTGGTCAAATAGCACAGAAACAGTAACTTATTTATCCTCATCTTTAAAAATAGAAAGGGCAAAAAGATCTTTAACAAATACACAAAATCAAAACAATTTATTAGTAACTGTACTTAATGTTAGCGATAGTTACCGAGTTGGTGAAGAAGTAAATGTTAGAGTTTTTGCTGAAAATAGAGATCGCCCTATTGTTCTTGTACGCACACCCTATGAAAAGAAAAGTCAAATATTTGCAGAGATGTTTTACCGTATAAGAGATGCTGTTGACGGTAAAATAATTATTGATTTTGACACTGGCAATAATTCAACAAAGCTGTCAACGGATTCTGATGGGATGTTTTTTACTTTTTACACAGAATCTTTACCACCTGGCAGAATGTATGCATTTGATTTTTTAATTAAAAGAAACGGTAAGGATACAGTTATAACAGACGCAGCATCAAAGTTTAGGATTGTTTAATGTCAAATAAAAAATTATTCCAAAGATCTAGTGGGCGCCTTTTTGTACCTAAATTTTCTAGAAGCAACAATCAGGCTTCAGGTTATTTAAACGATCAAAATTATAAGGGTGGTGACGATGATATTTTTAAAAATACAAACCTAAGTAGTTCATCATCATTTAGATACAATGACAAGCCTTATCTCGTGTCGACACAACAACTTAGAGTTGACTGGTCTAAATTTGAAAACCATACTTTTTTTCATTCTGCTGTTGCAAATGTAAATGAATCTTTTGACCGGATTGTAAACTTTTATCCTTTTGAGGGTAGTGAAAAAGAAATAGAAGCATTTGAAGACGGATTAACTGGGTATGAAAAATACATCTTAGATCGTTTTCCTAAGAATGTAGGTTACTTAAATTTTTCCGGAACTGTTGTGGGTGAAAGTCTGAGCAACGGAACGCAAATAAATGTTAATGATAAGCGAGGTGCCTCAAATTCTAATATATCAGAAAAAAATGATGGTACTCCGGTCTTAGATCCGAAAAAATCACCTTTTTCAATTGAAATGTTTATAAAGCCGGCTGCTGAAGCAAATGACAATCAAATAATTTTCCAAAAATATGACTCACTCTCAAACCATTTTACTCTAGCACTTTCTCAGTCTGCTGGAATAGAAGATTGTGAACTTCATTTTGGTATCACATCAGGCTCTAATTATTTGTCTGTAAGTGGATCGATTGACAAGGGGAGTTTTAGTCATATAACCGCGTTCTATGATAGGTTAGGTGATCAAAAAATTAAACTACTGATCAATGACAACATATTTTCTTCTAGTTTTTCTAAATTATTTACTAACTTAAATTATAGTGGGAATAATCTTGACATTGGCTCAGGTAATACTGCTAGAATAGCTGGAAATGTTTTTACACCAAAAACAACATTCTCCGGATCGATCGATGACTTAAGATTCTTTCACTCTGTTACACCAGTCAAGATAATTAAAAAAAGAAAATATAGGAGCTTTTATTCTGGCAATGAAACTTCGGATCTTAAACTTTATTACAGATTTAACGAACCGTTTGGTACGTACACGGGAAACAATGTAGTCTTAGACTCTTCTGGTAACTCTCTGCATGAAAAAATCACTAATTTCAATATAACCAATAGACTGACGGGTTCTGATAACCCAGTACTTTCAGAAGACGTAGATAGAAACCCAGTACTTTTTCCAACTTTTGAAATAGTTAAAAACATCAATACAACATTGTTAACTTCTGCATCACTATATGATGAGTATAATCCTAATATCATAACGAAACTAATACCCCAACACTATTTCCAAGAAGGGACAAATTTTAAAGAATTCAATGAAGAATTAGACAGGTTAGGTAAAGGGTTTCACACTTTTTCCAGCAATACTCCTGGTTCCGGAAGGAGTGAGTTGCTAGACCCACAGATGTTAATAAAATTATTGTTAACTTATGCTAAATTCTTTGACGAGCTTAAGTTAATGATTGATGGTATAACTAGTGCACGACATGTAGATTACGAAGAATATGATACAGCACCTGACGTTTTTCTTAGAGAAAAAGCAAAGTTGACAAATACAAAACTGCCATCGATGTTTTCTACCGGCGATATCGCCCAATATCTAAAAGGTGTTGACTTAACAAACAACAAAGCTAAGGCAACAAAGTCACTAAATCAAATTCAAAATCTAGTTTGGCGAAGAATATTATCTGAAGCTCCAAAAATGAAACTACATAAAGGAACAGTTTTCTCAATTAAAAGTATTTTTAGACAAGCTGGGATTGAACCCGACAATATCTTTACGTTTCGAGAGTACGGTGGATCGAAAGAAAAGTCTTTGAATGCCTCTAGAGAACTTAAGCGAGATGTTTATCGTTTTTTAAGCTTTACAGGGTCATACGGAAAAACAACATCAGCCGTCGACGCGCAAGGATACCCAACCAATTCTGAAATCCCTAAAGTAAAAACAGGCTTTCTTTCCGGATCACGTATACAAATAGGTAAACCTTTGATTAGGGGTTCGTTTGTGAACAAGACAAAAACCAGTCCACACGGAATTAGTAATAGTAGGAGTGATGGATTATTAACGTCCGGTAGTTTTACTTACGAAGCGTTTTACGATTGGGAACAAGGATACAGTAATGAAAAAGAGAGCTTAATTCGAATGCACACGACAGGTACTTCTAGTCCGGCGTCAAAAGAAGCAGCAATCGTCAATCTTGTTGCATCTAACACTAGTTTAGACCTTTATATTAGAAATAATAGTGGAGCATCTTCAAAAACACACCAGATATCTTTGGCAGGCGTCAACGTTTTTGACAAAAATGTCTGGTATATTTCTTTTGGTAGGGCGGCCGGCCATGATATATCGTCTATTAATACTAGTTCTTACTTTCTCCGTGCTGCAAAACAGTTAAACGGTGACATTATTGAACAATATAACACAGCATCGATTATTGAAGATGCTACTAGTGCACACTTTTTCACTAATACATCCGACAACTACAATGCCAGCGGAAGTTTCCTAGTGATAGGGAGTCAGTCATTTCAAGGTGGGTCATCAAATCTCTTTTTAAACGGCGACACAAGTAATGTACCAGTAGACGCGAAAATAACAAATTTCCACGGGATGATAGCAAATGCTAGATTCTTTTCAAAAAATACAACGAAAAAAGAATACTTGAATCGCGCAAGAAATTATGATAGTTTTGGTTCTGATAATCCTGGAACAAACTATAATTTTACTAACTTAGCAACAGGCTCATTTGAAAGACTAATATTGAATACAGATGCAAAACAGAACACACAGCTAGCTGATGCAGCCGGAAATATTAGATTGTTTGATTTTTCACAAAATGGTTTTCATTTTGAAGGCAGTAATTTCAAACCCTCAACAAATGCCATGAAAAACCTCAGGGTTGACTTTGAAATACTTTCTGATAAATTTGATTTAAATTATGCACGTGAAAAAGTAAGGGTTAGATCTTTCCAAGATGCAGACAATCTTGATCTAGGTTACTTCGCAACAACACCTCCCGTGTATGAGGTTCTTCCTTTTGAAGAAAGCCTCGATGACAATCGTTTGTCTCTTGACATGTCTGTTATGCGAGGTTTAAATGAAAATATTTTGCGCATGTTTAATGACTTTGACCCACTGGATGATGCCTTAGGCCGACCAAATTTAATTTTTGGACAGTCTTATACAGAATTACGTCATTTAAGAGAGGTTTATTTTAATAATGTAATAGAAGTCTTAGACTTGCAAAAGTATAGAGACTTGTTTAAGTGGATAGATAACTCATTTACAGATGCGATATATTCAATTGTCCCTAGGACGACTAATTTCTTAGGCGTTAATTTTATTTATGAGTCAAATGTTTTAGAAAGAAATCGGTTTAAGTATTTATATGACGAGATCTATATGAAATCCGGTGAGCGCGACGGAAATAGAGGTAATATATTTTTATCTCAATTTGTGGCCAAAGTAAAGAAATATTAAAGGAAACAATCAATGTCTATTTTTACTAGTAATGCTTTTATTGATGGTGTAACATCAGCTATTCCAAGCTCATTAATATATCTAACAGGCGCCTTGGGTGAAAATATATATACGACTGCAAGCTTGCCAAACCCAGCCAACACCTCAGCAACACAAAGAATAGGTAAATCAGCAATTAGCACAGAGACCCCGACATTTAATTTTGAAACAACAGATACAGTTGGTGGTGTAAGATTAGGAAGCGTAACAGTTTTTGAAAACGGTGAACCTGCAGAACAAATTAACATGTCAACTTTTGATGGATTCCGCACAGGAAAAAATATTTCATCATTTAGACAGTTTGGAGGATCGACAAACGTTCGTCCTATGATTAGAATATCACCTGAAGGGTTTTTTGAAAAAAACGACGAGGATAAAATTAATCACTTTGCTTCGTTTAATAACTTTGGGATGGGTATGCACTATAAGACAGTGGACGAGAATTTTACCTTAATCCCATTCAATGACTTCTCAAAAATAGTGGCTTTTGATTTAATAGGTAGGGCGTCGGTATTTGCTTATCCATTTGTGCATAACGGAAGAAGTAACTTAGACCAGTTTACAGATCCTTCACACCCTGGAAATGATGGTGCTATTGATGTTTTTGAAGTTAGGAATTCTTTAGTTAACTTGTCGCATTCCGATATAAGAATTTATGGTTGTCACGGCAGCTATCAAGCCGGCGGAATAGAGGGCACCAGGAGTGGAGGTATAGAACTTGATAGTAAATATGAAATCGTTCAAGGTTCAAAATCTTATTTTTTAGATTCACAAGAAACTGAATTTAGTGGTTTTAGTTTTCCAAAGGTAGGGCTGACTGGCAGTTCAGGTTATAGTTTTGCATTTCCAGGCTTTATTAATGACAGCAAATATAAGTTGTCACCGTTCAACGAAGACGTCGACCATTTAAAAAATAGCTATGCATTCACAGCTCCTGGTGCAACAATGATCAATTTTTTATCTGCCTCGCGAAACAGTATTAGCGCAATCGGCGCACGTTTTAAGTCTACGACATGCGGGTTAGTATATGGAGAAAGCAATTCATTGGGCACAGATTCAATTGCTTTCGGAGGATTG
>Ga0209630_10003301_pt1 | contig 14766 bp, 12 predicted proteins | sample COG_01_FD_184745 | JGI IMG/M metagenome (GOLD analysis project Ga0209630, IMG submission 184745) | Pelagic Microbial community sample from North Sea - COGITO 998_met_01 (SPAdes) (version 2) | ecosystem: Environmental > Aquatic > Marine > Neritic zone/Coastal water | place: Helgoland, sampling... | reverse complement strand
GTTTACCATTAAGGTTGATTTAAAAGGTTATAAATATATTAAATAACCCTCTCTTAAATCATAACCCCTATAAGTTCACTTTTTGCTGACGTCGAACACCGCCTTATGCGGAAACGATGATTGAAGTTGTAGTGTATTGTCTACCATGTGCCAGACACCAATAAAACTGAGATTTTTCCTCTGAACTAAACTTCTATAAAATGTTTGACAATTTTTCTCTAATTCAAGACTAGTTCCAATAGACAGAGACAATTCATAGACGTCTGCCAAGTCTGTCATTATTTTGGATATATCGTTATTCATTTATGACTGCTGAAAGTATTGCTTTATTATTAATTTCTAACCTCCCCTTACCATATGTCGAAATTTCGCCCATCGAAAGTAAACCTGACATTGGAACACGCCTACCACCTTTGTTGAACGCGTCAAAAATCACTCCCATCTCTTTATCAAAAGAATCACTTAAATACAATACACGCGTAACGCAATCAACTATGAGTCCAAGTTCAGGGTTTGTTTTGGACTCCGCAATTGCTGTTTTAGATGCTTTTTGTGCAGCGCTAATTAATCCAGGCTCATGTCCATAAAGTAAATAAAGCGCTGCGTTTGCAGGAACTTCATCAATACAAATTATATGGCCGGCTTCATTACAGCCTATTGGGTCTCGCACGATGTCTTCTTGTCCTTTTCTATTTATTCCTAACGGATATTTAGCGCACCATTCCGAGAAGTTTTCTGCATTTACCTCCTGACCGCAGTGTTCTGAAACATATCTTGAGTATACATCCATTGGGGTCTCCCAGTTTAACTCTATGATGACATTTTTCTCCACCTTAGTTGCGATAATCGGACCATTAATTCTTTCATATCCATGTGCAACACCCAAACTCATCGTTGTATCAAGAAGTAGCACAAATGCTGCGTCTTTGTGAATGCCATTCTTATTAAAAACGCACGGTGTTTGCTTAAGCGAGCTTGAACCAGCACCTGATCCGATAAAGTCAAAATCAGCACCAATATTGTAATTCAGCTCGTCAAGGAATTCTTGCTTGTCAGACGATAAACCATCTAAAATAATTAAACCTACACCCGTCTTTATCTCCCAATCTTTTAACTCTTGAACATCTTTTGACGAATTGAAAAACCTCAAATCATACTCTTGCTCAAAATGTAAAAGCACATACCCTTCATAATACAATTTACATTCGTGTATAACACCTGGAAATTTTGCCCCAACTACGTCTATAGAAGCATTTTCTATTTTCTCATGAAGCTTTGAAAAATCAAAATTTTCCTCTGCCACAAACAATACAACTACACCGGAGTTGATCTTAGAGAGGGCTGCCTCAACTTCTTTAACATTTGAACAATACATAATTAAATATCAACTTTATAACTCTGCCCGAGATGAGGAATTTCCACTTGTTGAAATTTATTGTCTTTCAATGCCGTTTCAAACAATTCTTGTCGATGAACATCGCCATGAACCAAGAATATTTTTTTCAGTTTGTGTCGATTAAGGTTATCTAAATAATCTAACATTTCCTGTTGGTCTCCATGCGCACTAAACGAGTCTAAGACCTTCACTTCAGCATTAACCTTGTAATGGGTACCATATATTCGAACCTCATCTGCTCCGTTCCGAATACGCCCACCTAAGGTTCCTGGAGAACAATAACCGACAACAAGAATTGTGTTTCGACGATCTTCAATGTTGTTTGCCAAATGGTGCTTTACACGACCCGCGCTCATCATCCCACTAGCACTAATGATAATCGCTGGCCCCTTCATCCCATTAATCGCCTTTGATTGTTCCACACTTCGTACATACTTTAACCCATTAAATCCGAAAGGGTTTGGGTCTTTGCTCATGTAATCCAAAATAGCGTCATCAAAGCATTCAGGATGCATGGTAAAAATGTCCGTCGCATTGACCGCTAACGGACTATCTACATACACTGGAATTCGAGGCAGTTTCTTTTCTGTCTCCAACTGGTCCAACATGTATACGATTTCCTGTGTTCTACCTACGCTAAAAGCAGGGATAATCAACTTCCCCTTTTTCTCGACACAGGTATGCTTAATAATGTCCAATAACTCTTGTTTGTTATCGGGCATACCACCGTGGGCTTTACCGCCATAAGTAGATTCACAAATAAGATAATCCAAATCATCCATGGGAACGGGGTTTCTTAATATCGGTCGATCCGGCCGACCAATATCACCAGTAAAGCCGAGGTAATTGTAGTACCCATCTTCTTTTTTTATTCTTAGCGTTACACTCGCACTTCCTAAAATGTGTCCGCTGTCACGAAAACGAACAGATATCGTGTTGTTTATAGCATACCATCTGTTATACCCAATTCCGACAAACTGGTCCATGCAGTTTCGTGCATCTTCAATGGTATATAACGCCTCAACCGGTTTTAGACCTAATCGTTCCTTTCTTCTATTTAGATAGACAACATCTTTTTCTTGGATATAGGCGCTATCCATTAGCATGATGGACGCCAAGTCTCGCGTGGCACTTGTGCAAACAATGTCGCCCTTGTAACCATCTTTAGATAACTTCGGGATACGTCCGCTATGATCTATATGCGCATGACTTAAAATCATATAATCAATCTCTTCAGGGTTAAAGCCCCACTCGCGATTGAAATTTTCGTACTTCTCTTCATTGCCTTGGTATAATCCGCAATCAAGTAAAATATTGGTCCCATCATCAAGTGTTACTAAATGACTACTTCCTGTTACCGTTTGTGCTGCACCACAGAATTTGATTTTTGCCATAATAAATTGTTCTTACAAGGATAACAAAAAAAAGAGAGTGCTGGTAGCACCCTCTTTCGAATTCTTACTGTATCCTTCGTTTACTCAATGCGAACGGCGTAGGATTCTTCTTCTCCATCTTCGGTAACTCCGTCAATAAGAATCGATCCGGTCTTTCCCTCGATTACTTTCACAACATCCTTAGTTGTGTAGACACGTTGCTTATCTATCATCGTGATAACAAAGCCTTCTGGAATACCTTTTTCTTTTAATGGGCCTTTGCCAATTGATTTTATCCTTACACCGTTTCTAACCTTCAGCTCCATCTTCTCTGTATGACCAAGGTTTTCAAACTTCCCTCCAAGTGCTGTCGCTTCATCTCTAACAGTTTCGGTAGAAATTTCTTTTTTGCCGTCTTTACTCAAAAGTTTAACCGTTTTTTCAATTTGTTTACCATCACGAACCAAGGTGACGTTTACGTCGTCGCCAGGATGGTATTTGCTAATTTCCTCTTGTAGTTCTGACGCTTTGTTTACTTCTTCACCATCAATGCGCACAATTACGTCCTCGGCCTTTATTCCGGCCTTTTCAGCTGCTCCGCCGTCAACCACTTCTGGAATGAATACACCTTTTATGTCTTCGATACCTTTATCAGCAGCAAGTTCTGCCGTGATGTCTTGAATTCTTACACCTAAAATAGCACGTTTCACCTCACCGTATTTACGCAAATCATCCAATACCTTTTTGGCAATATTAACTGGCACAGCAAACGAATATCCTGCGTACGAGCCTGTTTGAGAGGCAATCGCTGTATTAATACCTATAAGTTCTCCGCTCGTATTCACAAGTGCACCACCACTGTTGCCTGGGTTTACAGCAGCATCTGTTTGGATGAAGTTTTCTATGGCGTACTCGCTATTTTGTCTTAACAGATTAATATTTCTTCCTTTGGCACTTACAATGCCCGCCGTTACCGTACTTGTTAAGTTGAATGGGTTTCCAACGGCAATCACCCATTCTCCAACCTTTAAAGCATCTGAATTACCAAAACCTAAGAATGGTAATTCTTTCTCTTCGATCTTTAGTAAGGCTAAATCTGTTTCTGGGTCGCGTCCAACCAATTCAGCATCATAACTTCTTTTGTCGTTCAGAATCACTTCAATTTTGGTCGCATTGTCGATTACGTGGTTATTGGTTACGATATATCCATTATCCATAATTATAACCCCAGAGCCAGAACCTTGTCTGGGTTGGTTGTTTTTGAACCTTGGGTCATTGAAAAACCCAAATGGATCAAACATTTCACCCATTTCTCCTGATTTTTGCGACTGGATTTCTGTTTTGATATGCACCACTGTTGGCGTTGCATGTTCAGAAACGGCAACAAAATTAGTACCCGGTTGATCCGTTATTTTCTCTTGATTTGTAAATTGGACCTTTTGCTGTTCTTCAAAACTTTGCGGTTTCGATTCTTGTTTGAAAAAGGCTTGGTTAAGACCCAAAGCCATTGCTCCTCCGATTACAGCGATAAATAAAACGCCTAAGACTTTTTTAATTTTCATATTACTTTTCCTTATCAACAGACACAAATTTAGCGTTCCAACCAATTTGTGTCATAAATTTCGATATTTGTAACGTTCAAAAAGACAAATTGTATCTGCTTCATTTACCTATTTCGATTAAACAATATTAACGCTCTACAAAATGCTTCTAAATAAACGTTTTTCTGATTCTCAACTTGTTGAGGAAATAAAAGCAGGAAACGAAGAAGCGTTGGTGTCAATGCAAAAATCGTATTACGCTATGGTAAAGAGCTTTATTTTAAAAAACAACGGTAGTGAAGATGAAATTGATGATGTGCTACAAGACAGCATCATAGCTGTTTGGCGCAATGTCAATAAACCCCATTTCTCGTTAACGGTAAAAATGAGTACCTATTTGATGGCTATTGTCAAAAACTTATGGTACAAACAACTCAAAAAGAAAACTAGGTTTACAGTTGTTGACGAATCGTTACAAGAGAAAATTACCGCTGACGATATTAAAACTGATCATTTGGATCACAGAATCATTCATCAAATGGTGGCCGAATTAGACGAGACATGTATGAGACTTCTCGGTTACTTCTATTTTGACGGGTTCGACAATAAAACGATTGCCGAAAAAATGGGTTTTGCAAACACCGATACGGTGAAGTCAAAAAAATACCAATGTTTTAAGCGGCTACAGTCGTCCGTAACGACTAAATTTAACAAAGAAGATTTTTTCAATTAAATCATGGATAAGCAACAACATATTCACGAATTAATTGATCAATACCTCAATGGGGAATTGATAGGACAAGAATTGGACAAATTCAAGATCAGATTAAAGGATGATCCTGCATTTTTAAATCAAGTTCAGGTACAAAAAGCAATTATCAAGAGCGTTGAAACGGCGAGAAGAAACGAATTAAAAGCGATGCTCGTTGATGCGAAAAAACCTAAAAAAGGTTTTATCATCCCTTTTGGCAATAGGAGTTTAGCTGTTGCTGCTAGTATCTTATCCTTACTCGCATTTGGGTTGATTATCAAAACAATGTTACCACAAGGTGGTGAGGAACTGTCTCAAGCAGACAAAACAGAACAAGTTAAAACTGAAGAACCCGAAGAAAACCAAAAACCTGTACCTGTAACTGACTCCGCACAGATTGCTACAACGTTTAAAAATGATGAGCAGGATTCAATGATCTCGCCGCCACCGCCTGAAATTGCAATGGTTGAAGTTGTAGAAGATGATGAAGCCATTGACGATGCACGTGTTTTAACCACGGATTCGGATGAAGTCGATTTTGCTGAGTTAAAAAAGAATGAAGACGAAATTGATGGCGACAAGTTTAAAGCAAAACGCGACTCGATGCTGGGAAGCAAAAACGTCATGTTGTTGGTTGTTGCCTATGAAGTGCAAGAATCAACCCAAACGACAGACGTTAAACGTGCCAAAAAAGATGGCTTGTTCAATAGAAAAAGTAAGGACAAAACGGCTAAGGAAACTGAAGATGCTGAAAGCGTTACAACAAAATCCTTAAAAACATCTCCAAGTTTTGGTATTCGAGTAGAGTTTTGGGAGAGCATTGTAAATTTCAAAGGCTACAAGTTTGATGGCAAAAAACTGCTGCTTTTCGACACACCCGTGTCGACCCCAGTTGCCATTAAGTCGTTCACTAACACAACATACTTAAACAAGGCAGGAACATGGTACATGATCGTTCCTAACAATAGCTTTAACCAAATGGTGCGTGTTTCTAACGCAGAGGTTCTTAAAGTTTTAAATTCAAAATAGCCGTGGAAATACGATTTGAAAAATACCAGGGTACTGGTAATGACTTCATAATGATCGATAATCGACATGGGAAAATTGATGCATACAATTTGCCAATAACCGCCATGTGTGATAGAAAATTTGGTATAGGCGCAGACGGCGTAATTGTTATCGAATTGCACGAAACGGTAGATTTCAATATGATTTATTTCAATCCAGACGGGAGCCAAAGCTTCTGCGGAAATGGGAGTAGATGTGCTGTCGCATTCGCCAAAAGTTTAGACCTTATCAGTTCCGAAACTACGTTTTTATCGACCGACGGATTGCATGAAGCGAGTATTTCAAACAGTATCGTTGCACTAAAAATGCATGATGTTTCTGACGTTGTTACACACGGTGACGCCTTCGAATTGAATACAGGTTCCCCTCATTATATCGAATTTGTTGATGACGTTTCAACAATTGAAATTGTAGAACAAGCACAAAAAATTAGATACAACGACACATATAAAGACGCCGGTATAAACGTAAATTTTGTAGAGCAAGAACAAAGTGCTTTAAAAATTCGGACCTATGAAAGAGGCGTAGAAAATGAAACCTTGAGTTGCGGTACTGGTGTGACGGCTGCTGTTTTGGCCAATGCGTTCAAAGAGAAAAAAGTCGGCACAAAAATGAGCACTCAAGTACACGTAGAAGGTGGAGAATTGAAAGTAGAATTTACCTCAACCGACAATGGCTTTGAAGACATTTATCTGATTGGCCCAGCAAAAAAGACTTTTGAAGGTACTATAGAGATATAAAGCCAACCTGATTTTTATCTTTGCGCATGCATCGGTATACCAAACTTTTTTGGGGTCTTGTTTCTACTGGGTTTATAGTTCTATTTTTCTTTACCCATAACGATCTATTTTTTGGCGACGCAATATCAACAATCTCAAGAGCCAGTAATCAGATGTACAATTCTGATTTTACGCAGATTGCCTATCCAAAAAATCTTGACCCTGGCCACCCGTTAACCTTTTCCATACTGCATGCTGGTTTATGGCAAATCTTTGGTAAACACCTGTGGGTTAGTCATTTATTAAACCTCTTCATCGGTTTGCTTACATTAATTTTGTTTGTTCGGTGGGGCAAAAAATTAGGCTATGGCCATCGGACATATATCGGTGCAGGACTTCTTGCTGTAACCCCATTGTTTCTCTCACAAGTAGTCAACCCTAATTTACATTTACCTCTAACCCTGTTTGCTTTAGGCTTTGTTTACAGTCTTCAATTTGGAAAAAGATGGCACCAGGTGGTATTCGCTAGCGCAATGCTTTTGACACACCTGCAAGGTTTGTATTACCTTACACCAATTTGGCTTTGGTGGTTCTTTAAAGACCAATCGCTGTCTATGCCTCAACGCATAAAACAGACCACACAAATAATGATAATCCCGTTTTTGCTCTTTGTAGCCTGGTTGGTTTATCATCAGTCAATAACAGGCTGGTATCTTAGCTCACCAGACTATGCTGGACATAGGGGATTCCCTGGCATTAAGCGGTTTGTTATCAATTTAATAATGGCGGACTGGCGAATTGTGGACTACGGACAAGTCGCGCTTTGGCTGATTCCTGTATTGGCCATTTTTAGAAAAAGGATTGCTTGGAAGTGGGATCACCCCTTCAGCTTATTTATCATATTGTTTTTATTTAATGCACTGGCCATTGGATTTACAACCAAAACTGGGCCAATGCACCGATACTTATTACCCTGTGTCCCTTTTTTAATCATGGGTAACGTGTCTTGGCTATCGAATTTCAAACTACGAACAGTTGGAATTGTTTTTGCCCTATTGATAAGCGGTCATTTTTGGTTTTACCCTGGTAAGATTATGGGTGATGCGACCCTATCTTATAGAAGCGTATTTCCGTTGCTTGAACAAGCCAAAACAGATTTCGATCAAAAAACATTCTACTCCTATGCTCCTTTAGGCAATCCAAGTTTGGACACCAAGTTGGCTGATGAAAAAGAGGATTACAAACTACTGTATGATCAAGACATCACTAAAGCGCCGCTGGTCTTGTTTAGCAACATAAGCGGGGATTTTAGCCATAAAGAGATGACCTTATTGAATGCATGGCCATCCAAAACCTACCAACATGGTTACGTCTATGTTCAAATCTTTAGTAACCCTGAGATTATTAGCAACCCCAAAACCGGACCAAAAAGACAACCAAGTGCTTTTGAACAATGGTTCATAAAATTAAAAAATACCATTAAAGGCACAGATGGCGTTTAGTATAATACTGGCACGTGATTTGACATATATGATGTAAGATGAAGAAATTCCTATTCTCCTTTTTATTTATACTACATGTTTTACTTGCACTCGGTCAAACCGACTCAGCAAAAACTGAAACCGTCGACAAGTTGGGGCTAGATTCCATCGAGATTGTACGCATAATTGTTGACTCTGCAAGTGGTGACACTTTAATGTTTTACCGATTCGAAGAACTTGTCATGAAGGATTTTACAACACCTGAGCAACGCAAGGAATACAGAAAATTGAAGTATAACGTAAAAAAAGTAATGCCTTACGCAAAACTTGCTGCTTTTAGACTGCAAATGATGGAAGATAATTTGCACCTCATTCAGGATCCAAAAGCCAAAGAGAAATACATCAAGGAAACAGAGAAATCTTTAAAAAATGAGTTTATCGAAACGATGAAAAACTTCAGTCGATCGCAAGGTATTTTGCTCATTAAGCTGATTCATCGGGAGACCGGTAAAACTACCCATGAGTTACTAAAAGGTTATCGAGGAAGTATTGAAACTTTCTACTGGAGTGCATTCGCAAAACTTTACGATGCAAGTCTTAAAGAGGAGTACGATCCTATTGTAGATTACCAATTGGATATGATCATTAAGGCGTACGAATTGGAATAGAAGAACGCCTGGAGAACAACCTAAAGCGCTTGGTTAGGTTAGTTTGATTTCAAGAATATTCATGGTTTATCATTGTTCCATAAACCAACAACCATGAACTTATTCACCTCACATTTTTTTACAAGAACTACGGGCTTTATAGTATTGCTTGTATGTTCAACTTTTACTGGCTTTTCACAAGGTCCTAAATCAATAGGCTACGGCTTGTTTAGCTGTTATCACGCACTGATTCCCAACAATACCGGACAACCCTTAAACGTATTAAATGTCGGAACCTTTCATTTCGATTACGCACAGAATGCTGGTGTTCAGCCTGATTTTATACGCGTTCGCCTGTACGATGACAAAGGTGAATTCATTGGCTACGAATACGAGCATATGGGCTTAGGTGATGAGATGTACAATGTCACCCGTCATCCAGATTACGGGATGTTAGTAGCTGTGCATGGCTTAGACGTATGGAAAGAAAAATGGCTTGTCAACAAGAATGAATTTATTTTCTCCGACTATGTGGGCTCTGTTGAAATCACAACCTACCATTGGACAGGTGACGAGGGTAGCCGCACACTTGACCCAAGCTTGTATCAATTAAAATTGAACCTCGTATCAGCCGAAGAAGCTTTTAAACCCAATTCAAATAATGCCCCATGCCTCACTTTTGACAACTTTGATCTAGGCATCGATCACATCTTAAATGGATTTTGCGGGAGATTGGCTAACGCTTCAATTTCTCTTGCACCACCAGTACCTGTAGGATCGGGATGGACGTCACAGTTCAATCAGAACACACCAATGAACACACCGCTCACAATTAACCAACCTGTGCATACTAATGGCCAAAGTTGGTGTGAGAACGAATGCACTGGTGTCTCGGCACCAGCTCATGTTATAGAGCCAATATCATGTGGTTGTGTCGACTTTACCTTGAAGTGTACATTATTGCCTTGCACTGATGCAGATGCAAATTGCCCTGAAGTTGAAATTGAACTTCCACTCACTATATGCTGTGATTGTGATGTTCGTGAATCTTATCCTCAGAACTAATATAGTGTAACAATGAAAATTCAAATTACAACATTAATTGTGCTGCTGACTTGCCAAGTTAGTGTAAGCCAAGTATTTCGATATGCTGATCTAAAAGTCGAATTTACTTCCCCAAGCGAGAATACAATAGTGCATTCACCAGGCTTGATAACATTCCAATTCAAAATAGTCAATAACGGCCCAGACACTATTTTCCAAGGCGATTCAATCTTGTATTCCCCTAGCCACTCTTATTCAAAAACTACAACCGAAAGGAAACAAGCATTCAGAAAAACTCTTGCACCGAACGATTCTGTATTTTTTTCAGATTCCATTAAGATAAATGCACGTGCATTCAACAAAAACTTCTATCTCGCTTTTGCCCAAGTGCCAATGTCCTTTGGCCCCGATAATGGAAAACTATACCTTCAAAATGAATTCAGTGAAGATCGCTGGGACAATAAAGACCAAGTCAAATTATTTCACACAGGCAATCTTTCAAAAACCGCTGATATAAAGTATTCAGACGTACTTATATACCCGAACCCAGTGCATAATGGAAGCGTACACGTATCCGGTTCTGAACGCATTGAGTCAATTCATCTATTGAATGAATTCGGTCAAAAAGTCAACATACAATTGGTCAGAGTAAACAATAAAACTTACTCAATCAATACAAATGCAATCGCTAGTGGTGTTTATTTTGCACGAATAAAAACCACCGAAGGTATGGTCACTGAAAAACTCTTAATTCTATGAAATATCTCTTATCTCTTTGTCTATTGCTCTTACTATGCAACGACACGTTTGCACAAGGGCGTCAAATTGATTTATCCTGTGAAATAGTTGACCCAATGCCAGGTGATTCGTTTGTAAGTCCAGGCACAAGAAACATCAAAGTTCTAATTTATAATAATGGTCCTGACACGCTACAACCAATGGATGAATACTCAGTAAAATTTACGTTTAGTGCGTTTCACATGTTTCCAGAGTTTAAAAAGTTTAACGCATATTTAAAGCCAGGATATAGTACAGTGTATCAAAGAATAATAGATGTCGACTACTCTGGCGACGTGGCTGAAATGCAATTTTGTGCGGAAGCCTATGCTTATCGAATTGGTAGAGATTCTATTCAACAAGAGAAAAAAGAATCTCGTGATAACAACAAACACTGTGTTACTACTAGCCATATCGATTCAAACATAAACTCAACCAAAGAAATGGGAAAAAACTTTCAAATTACACTTTTCCCAAATCCAGTTATGTCGAATAATGTAACTGTTCATCATAAGCACGGGTGTTCAAAAATCGAAGTCTATAACTGTAATGCTCAATTAGCAAGGTCCCAATTTACTTCACCGAATAGTATTGTAACGACTGTAGATTGCGAAGGTCTTATCCCAGGTCTATACTACATTCAAGTATTAGGTAATAATGGCATAAGCAGGCAAAAGTTTATTGTTCAATAACATTCTATTGCATAATTCATAGCCGGTTCGCCGGCTTTTTTTTCGTCAACATTTATGAAGTAGCTTTGTTGTATCCTCATGGTAGAACAAAAGTTAGATATCTTAGCATTCGCAGCTCATCCGGATGATGCAGAATTAGCCTGTTCCGGCACACTAATCAAACACATCAAACAAGGTTACAGAGTTGGAATTGTCGACCTTACCCAAGGCGACTTAGGTACACGTGGAACAATCCAAATACGTGCTGAAGAAGCTGCTGCCTCTTCATCCATTATGGGCTTATCCGCACGCGAGAACTTAAAAATGCCAGATGGTTTCTTCTCTGAGTCAGACGAAAACCTTAAAAAAATTATTTATGCGATTCGCAAATATCAACCTGACGTGGTTTTAGCAAACGCAGTTTCAGATCGCCACCCAGATCATGGACGCGGTAGTCAAATAGTTTCGAGGGCATTTTTTCTAAGTGGATTGGTCCGGATTGAAACAGTTGACAATGGCGTTCCTCAAAAACCATGGCGACCAAAAAACATCTATCACTACATTCAGTTCAGGTATATCAAACCGGATTTTGTTGTTGACATTTCAGACGAATGGGAAACAAAATTAAACTCAATTAAGGCGTTTAAAAGTCAGTTCCATGACCCCAATTCCGACGAGCCTGAAACGCTAATCGCTTCTTCAAAGTTTATTAAATATATCGAAGCTCGAGCTATAGAGTTTGGATCATCTATAGAAGTAGAATATGGAGAAGGTTTCACAGTTGAGAGACCAATCGGTGTAGACAATATACTCGAGTTAAAATAACTAGACTTACCATGTAACCGTGAATACACTGCGGTCACGTGTTTTCTTGCCGACCAAGTCTATCGCTTCAAAATCGGCAACATAAATGCCTGGCGTTACAATACGTCCATGTTTGTCCAAGCAGTCCCATACAAAATTACTCGTGCCTGCTATTAGGTTAGTGTTTACAGGAAAAGCGACCAATCGACCCACGAGATCATAAATACGAAGGTGAGCTACATTTTCATTGGAAACAGTTACCGCAACAATTAATTGGTCGTTGTAACCATCAAAATTTGGACTGACAGGGTCGGTTTGAATTGTCAGTGTATTTAGATCTGGTGTTTCTTTTACTATATGCGAATTTTCAAACCCTGGAGTACCGAAATTGTGGTGTTGTGAGGCGCTTAGCCAATTCCTTTCCGAAAGCTGTGGTTTTAGTCGTTCCAAACTTACATCTTTCGTCTCACTCAGCAGTGGGAAATGAAATGCGTCAGAATATGTAAACGTATCAACTACGTCACCGTAAATCGTAGTTAATCCAACATGCCCACTTCCATTAACCAGCGTTGGTAGTTTATCTGACTGAATAATATGTACAGCATTCGTTTTACAGTCCTTTAAACGTATACTATCAGCACATATCGCGTAGTAGTTTTGAGATTTACAGGGCAGGCTTGATGTTCGAATCGGGTATAAATGCTTCCATTCATTTGATGAATCCTTAACCGCAAAATGAAGATCCGTAAAATCCAAAAGCTGTTCCGACACATTACATAACTCAATATACTCAACACAACTCTCCGACACATCGTACATGACTTCATTAATCAAAACATCACCATTGGCAGGTTTCTTGCCGATACCAAAGGTCACTAAAATTTCGTCCGCTATGTTCCCAAAACAGTCTTCAATGCCATAGATATGCATAGAATAAAGAACTCCTATATCCAAGTCTTCATCAAATACTACTTGCATCGTATTGTTCGTTGGTAAAGTGAATTCCCCAATGGATATATTGGGCACAGGGTCATCTTTGATTTCGATATCACTTGACAAGATTGATTCATTAAAAACTATCTCCACACTTCTTTTATGCGTCTCGACCAACATAACCTTGGGAGGATTCCTGTCTTCCAGTGCTGCCTTGACAGAATTCATTTGTCCGGGTGTGCCGCCGGTCGGATGTACGCTTGAGGTCCAGTTTTCGCTTTGTTTACATGGTCGGTTAACGTCAATCATTTCTAAACTCCAGCCACCAACTTGTTTCCATGTTGGCTGATGCCAATCAGACGAATAAAAAACTTCATGGATCATCTCTCCATTAACCCCTTTTAGCCACAAGCTATCTCCCGAGTTGTTCAAACCAATCAGATTGGTGACACCTAAGACATTCATTTTGGGTAAAAACGCGTCTATAGAATTGACATCACACAGAATCACTGTAGAGTCAGGCCACAACACGTAAGAAGGTAAAAAATTCCTTCTATTTCCATCTGTTAACTCCCAACCGTATAGATCCAACGTTTTACCACTGGTATTCGTCAATTCTACGTATTCGTGCATAGGCAAACCGACGGTGGGAGAATAGTCCGCGTAAATCTCCGAAATGACGACATCATGCCTCCCTTCGAAATCAAATAAGATGTGTTCAAATGGAATTTGCACATCACGCATAGCGTTTCCAAACGAATCTGACAACTGAGAAATAGTCAACAAATAACTACCCGTTTCAAATTTGGTCATGAAATACAACCTAAGCGTATCTTCAATTAACCTGACGAAAGTTGGTATTTTTCTGTCCGGCTGAACCATAAAATTTGTCGGTTTTAAGTCTTCACTTGAAATCCGTTCGTTCACGTGGAGTTGCAAAATTGAATCGTTGATTACTTGAATATTATCCACTTTTGGAGGAAGCGAATCCTTCCTTGGCGGCCCATAATAGAAATTATCAAAGTAATGCTTGTTGTGAAAGCTTTGCGTCGATTGTCTAATCGAAATACCCGTATAGCTAAAGCTGTCTACCCTATTCACGTGCAGACTGTCAGCACTAAACACCTTCTTTCCAGCATCACTGTAAAACGTCAGCTTGCCAATTCCAATGGAATCAACAAACATTACTAAACGACCTGATAATGAATGTGTTATTCCATTATCACTAGTGTTTAGCTGTGTTCTTGTCCCCTCATATACGTTGTATAAAACAATCGCATCTTTCGTATCTCCAATACGAACAAAACAGGCATATTGTGCATCAAACAAGCACGCCGAACTAGACCAGAAATACACGTCAACATAATTTGCTGAAGACGTTGATATACCCAAATCTAATTCAACAGACCATTCCGTTAAGACGCGTTTTTGAATCTGAAACGATAAACCAAAGGTGTCGTTAATGGTTCCGTTATTTGACCTTAGTTTTCCAGATTCATGAACAAATTTACTGGCATCACATAACCAATTTATTTCGTTAAAAGTGCTGTCAGAATCAAAG
>Ga0209630_10003298_pt1 | contig 14770 bp, 10 predicted proteins | sample COG_01_FD_184745 | JGI IMG/M metagenome (GOLD analysis project Ga0209630, IMG submission 184745) | Pelagic Microbial community sample from North Sea - COGITO 998_met_01 (SPAdes) (version 2) | ecosystem: Environmental > Aquatic > Marine > Neritic zone/Coastal water | place: Helgoland, sampling... | reverse complement strand
AACCTGGCTTTTTAAAAACAGATGATAATGACGGATATTTAGAATTTATAGCAGAGTTATAACTATGGAAAAGAACAGTTGGCATCTCAGTAAGTCCGTACCCGTATCACTTATACTAGCACTCGTCATACAAGCAGCCGCCATAGTGTGGACTGTATCACAGATGCAATCTAATATAGAAGCTAATGCAACAAACCTCATCAGATTAGAAACACGAACAGAGAAGCTAGAGATGGCAGTACAAAGCCAAGCTGTAGCTCTGGCACGAATAGACGAGAACATCAAAGCAATACGAACTCACGTAGAACGTATAGCGTCTCAAAATTAAGGATTATATAAATGGCTATGAAGTTTGGCGGTTTTACCCCAGAGCAAATGAAAGTATTGTTGCCTAAATTAGGGTATAAAGGTTCAATGCAAACAGATGAAATTGATATGTTTCTGGCTGCTAGTCCTAGAGCCGCTTCTCAACTAGGAAGATATACAGAAGCTGCTCGACAAATGGTTGAAGGTAAACCTATAGATAAAATGCGTAACATGGCAAATGGTGGTTTTGTGTTTCCTAGTAAAAATGCTAAAGGAAATGTTAATAGGTTAAACTTAGAAGATAATCCTGAATATGGGGAAAACATTGAACAACAGACAGCAGCAGTAAATAAATTACAAAACACCTTTCCCCTGCCACAAGAAGACACACGAAGATTTCAAGAAGGTGGTACTGTAGCATATCGTCCTCCCCAAGCTGGAGTACAGCCGCCTACTCAAGCCGTTGAAGATCCAGCTCAAACATTTTTAAACACCACACAACAAAATTATTCAAATGCATTAGCCTCTCAACAATCTGCAAGAGATGCCTTAGCTGCTGATCCAAGTAATGAAAATTTACTAACAGCACTAACGGCTGCAGATTCTAAAGTAGCACAATTAAACGAAGCTGTAACTCAAGCACAAGATCAATTTAAACAAACTTCTATGCCTACTCCAGCAGAGTTAATACAACAAAGTACCGTTGATCCTTTATCTTTAGTAACTCAAGGTTACACTCAAACTACAGATCCAGGTCAGGCTGCTGCAGGAACAATTGCACTCGATTCTGGTCAAGCTGGAGTAACGAGGGAGGCTGCAACACAGTCGGGTCAAGCAGTTACGGCTGCTGCTCCAACAATTTCCCCTGCTTCTTTAGCAGAAACAACGGCAACAGCACCTGGAGTAGCACAAGCTACAGCAGGAACAGTTGCTGCACAGGGACAAGTTTCTTCTGATGCCAACGTACAAGCAGCACAACAAACTCCCTCTCAACTTGCACAATTAGCACTTACTCCTTCGCAAATAGCTCAAGCGGCACAGGTACAGGCTCCTATTGCTAGGTCTTTGCAAGCAGGTGAAACCATAACTGGTTCAGCCGTAGATATGGCTACAGTTAAAGCTGAAACTAACTTTGCTGCGGCTACAGGAGCTCCTTCTACAGATGCTACAGTTCAGGGGCAGTTAACTCAGCTTATGGCTGACTTTGAGGGAGGAGATCCTCCTGCATGGGCTGCAGGGGCTATGAGAGCCGCTACAGCAGCTATGGCACAAAGAGGGCTAGGGGCATCCAGTATGGCAGGACAAGCTCTCATACAGGCTGCTATGGAGTCTGCGCTACCAATTGCCCAAATAGATGCTTCTACCTTTGCTAGGTTTGAAGAGCAAAGTTTATCTAATAGACAACAAACTGCTATGTTTGCAGCAGAAAAGAGAGCACAATTTTTAGGTGTAGACTTTACTCAAGCATTTCAAACTCGTGTAGCTAATGCTGCTCGTGTAGCTGACATTGCTAATGTTAACTTTAATTCACAACAACAAATTGCATTAGAAAATGCACAACTTACGCAGTCGGTAGACTTAGCTAATTTGAATGCCTCTAATGCTAAAGTAATGGCAGATGCTGCAGCCTTGTCACAAACAGACTTAACTAATTTAAATAATAGGCAACAGGCTCAAGTTCAAAATGCTAAATCCTTTTTAGATATGGAAATGGCTAACTTAACAAACAGTCAACAAACAGAAATGTTTAAATCTCAAGCTGTTATTAATTCACTAATGTCAGATAGTGCGGCTGCAAACGCTACTGCTCAATTTAATGCTTCTAGTGAAAATCAAGTTACGCAATTCTTTTCTAACTTAGCTACACAGATTTCTCAGTTTAATGGAGAACAACAGAATAGTTTGATAAAATTTAATGTTGGTGAAGCTAATGCAATTGAGCAATTTAATTCAACACAAGTAAATTTAAGAGATACCTTCAATGCTCAGAACGGACTAATTATAGATCAAGCTAATGCTCAATGGTATCAAAGCATAGCTACAACGGATAATGCCGCAATAAACCAATCAAACAGAGAAGCTGCTGCCCAGGCTAACAATATGTCGTCCCTAGGATTTAGTGCATATATGCAAGAAGTTAGGGACCTAATGAGCTTTGCTTGGCAAACGGCAAACAATGATGCAGATAGAGCTACTACATTAGCCACTGCAAATTTAGCTAGGGAAGCCAGTGAAGCAAATGCTAAAGCTAATAAAAGTGCTGGGCTATGGGGTGCTCTTGGCAGTGTTGCCGCTGCTATTCTTAAACCTATCGGATAATAGAGGTGCGTTTGCGATGAGCAATTACTCAATAGACTTACAAAAATTAAAAACAGATAACAACAGAGATATAAAATTTTATCCTGAATATGATGATAAATTAAAGTTAGATCTTAGTACTGCAAATGAAGTTGCCTTTTCAGATCCTGTTCCAGAAGGAGACAGACCTATATTAAGGCCTAAGAGCCAATCTCAAAAACAATTTGATAAAAGTAAATTTTTAATTGGTATCCAAGACACAAATAAAATTGTCTTTGATATAGGAAGAAACCCTGAACTAGAAAAGTCTTTTTTTGCTAATATTGCTTTAATTGCTGAATCAGATCATGGATCAATCCCTCAAGCTACAAATGACGAAGGGGATACAACAACAAAAGACATAGCATATGGACATAAAATTACTGATACTGAGATGGCGTTAAGACAAATACACGGTATACCTTTTATAGATAAGCAAGGAAACTTCATTCCTTTAACGCAAAACCAAAAAAATATTATCTTTAATAAAGATATGGAAATGCACCTTATGGAGGCTCGTAGAGCAGGATGGGATTCAAAGTTAAAAGCAATTGGAACTAGTTGGGAACAATTAGATAGTCAGTATAAACTTCCTTTAATGTCCTTAGCTTATAATCTTGGGGGTACTAATGCTGGAAAACAATTTACCAAAGTTTTAACAGCCGCAAAAGAAAAGAATTTAAATAATTTTGCTAAAGAACTAAGAAGAAAAGCTGGAGGAAAAAACACTAAGGGTATGGATAATAGAGTAGTAAGAGAATTACAGTATTCAGGACTTATTAAAAATAGTAATAGTGTAAAATCTTTTTTGCCATTGGCAAGTATTTAAGGATAAATAATGTCGTACAGTTATTTTGGTTGGGAAGATGAATTTAAAGGGTTAACTAAAGATACAAACTTTAGTGGCTCTGCTGAAGAAGACTCTAAACCTCAAGGATTAGGTTCTAAACCAAAAGTAGTAGAAACTTCTGAAGAAGAAGATACTCAAGAATTAAATTTATTTAGTATTATAAAACGAATAGCAAATAATTTTGCTGAGTCTGTTGATAATGATGAAGAGAGAATTGAGTCTGTTTTAACTGAACGAGAAGTAAAAGGATCTAATCTTTCAACTTTTAAAAAAACTAATGCATATTTAGCACAACAAAATGCTAAACAAGTAGCTAAATCTAATTATTTAAAAAAGATTATTAATGTAGATGTTCGTACTGATGTGTTTAACTTAACAGGAGATGAAGCAAACGAACCTGTAGACATAGCAATATTTAAAAATACAGCGACCTCTAACGGATCTGATTCTACGTTACAGTTAAGTAATGGTACTACTGTATCTTCAATGAAAAGAAGTCCTGCAGCTATAGATCCAAAAGCTGGTATAGAATATTACATAGAATCTCAATTACTTAATCAAACTCCTTTTAGTTTTATAGGAGAAATATCTCCTAAAGTTAACCATATTAGTGAAATAGAAACAATTAGAAATAGACTTGATGCAGGAGAAATTGTAGATTTTAGTGCTTCTGATACCTCAGAAATTCAAGGACTAAGTACTGAAGAATTGTTAGATAAGTATAATGACGGGGCTCCATTCTTTTTCTCTGATGATTTAAAAAGAGAATTAGGAGATGATTATAGAGCCTCTGCATCTTATGAAGAAAATATAGAAGCTCTACGTAACAAAGATTTACAAGCTGGACGACCAGGAGCTTGGGAGATAGCTAAACTTGCAGCCAATACTTTTATATATGATAAACTAAGTTTTGGAGAAACAGACACAACGAGTAATATTAAAGGTTTTCCTACTCTTGAAAAAGAAAGACCTCCGTATACATTTAGTGTAGAAGCTGGAACAAAACCCTACGAAGGAGGATTATCCTCTTATGGTGTAAATAGTATGTTAGATCTAGGAGCCTCTAATGTTACAGTAGGTAAGAGTTTACCTTTTGGGGCTACAGCAGAAGCTGGTACTTTAGAAGGACTAGAAAATATAAATAAATCTTACTTTAGAATGTTAGGACCAAATCAACTAGGAGGACAATATAACTACCGAGTATCTCCTTCTGAGTATGGTCTTGGCGGCAATGTAAACTTAGGAGATTTTGATGTTTCTGTTGACTATAGCAGTCTAGGTGGAGCTTCGGGGGGAGTTAAGTACGAAAAGAATTTAGACTTCCTTGGTGGTAACTTACAGTTCAAAGCTAATGCAGGATCAGACAGAGCATACGGAGCAGGTATAAACTTTAAACTACCTCTAGGAGGAAAATAATGGGGTTCCCTCTCGAACTAATAACTATGTTAGCTTCTACCCTTTTAGGCGGCTTTATGTCTATTTGGGGACAAGCTAACAAAACACGGGCAGAACGTGAAAAGATGCTTTTAAAAAGAGCAGAGTTTCAGAACAGAGCAGTAACTAGTGCCAGAGAATACGGCATGAAAGATACTCATTTTGCGTGGACCCGTAGAATAATTGCATTGTCTTCTGTTGGTGCAATTATTGTATTGCCAAAAGTAGCAGCTTTGTGGTATCCTGAAGTAGGAGTAGTAGTAGGATACACTGAAGTGCAAGGAGGATTTCTTAACTTCTTGTTTGGCCCGAATGAAGCAATTGTATGGAAAGCCGCTAGAGGCTTTGTAATTACTCCCCTAGACACACATCTCGTCTCAGCCATAGTTGGTCTATACTTTGGTGCAGGATTTACTAAGTAAGGTATATTAAAAAATGTCACAATTAATGCAAGGTCCCATTCCTGGGCAATCCTTAACAGATCTTCCTAAGAACTCCCCTTGGGAAAAACCATCCGAGTTAAATGAAGTTTCGGATGTAGTTAGGCACTATGTGGATAGGTTAGCTGACGATGAAGTAATGGATGATTTGTCTGTTGTATTTGAACTAGGAGGAGATTTAAAAACTATAACTGAAACTCTTATGATGACAGGTAGTATGAATGGGGTACATACAGTAGAGACGGGTATGTTAGCTGGACCAATTATAGCTTCATTTATTCATGCAGCAATGAAGAGTTATGGCATTGATGCTCCAGAAACTAATGTTGATCCTGAACAAAGATCTGAGAAAAGAGAATATGCTAGGGTCATAGCGTTAGTAAACAAAGCATTAGAAGACGAAGATCAAGGTAGTGACGACCCTGGAGTTGCTTTACTACAAGATATAGTAGCCGCTAATCCTCAAGAAGAAGAAGAGGCTATGCCTGTAGAAGCACCTCTTGAAGAAGAAGAACAACCACAAGGTCTTGGGTCACGCAGGTCAAATGGCGAAAGTTTAGAGGGAGAAGACTAATGGCAGATTGGCAAGCATTCGCAACTGCGTTCTTAACTGACTCAGCAAAGTACATTACAGAGAATAAAGATAGGGCTGCTGAGTATAGAGATAAAATTAAGGAACAAGCAGAAAAAAACAAATCTATTTTCTCTCAAAGAAAACTTGCAGCTAATAGTATACTGCAACAAATTAAAACAGCAGAGGGTTTGAATGCTAGTCCTGGCATGATTAGATCAGCTTTAGATTCTGGTGCTGATGGTGTTTTAAGATTGAACCAACAGTTAATGCAAATGAAAAAAGACGTAGAAGCTGGAGGTGGAAACTGGACTGCTGAAGCAGCTAAACTTAGAATAAATGTTCCTGAGTTCTTTACTAATATGCAAGGCCCACCTACTGAAGGCTATAAGGCTCAAGTGTACAAACAGTTTGGAGTTACTTCTGGGGAGATAGGTTCATCTAAAAAGCCAGAGCAGTCCATGTTGCGTACAGCATTAGGATTTAATGCAAAAGATTTTGTTAGGGCATCTCTTGATGAAGACAGTGCCTTTGGTACTGGGATGAGTACATATGATCTATCTCAGTTAGATGCTACCCTTCCGTATACACCCAGTGGTACAGAGCAAGGCTACATAACTTACAATGCAATTAATGAATTTAATTCACAAGCACAATCAAAGTCTTTACAAGCTATAAATAATCAAATGGTAAATGTTAGAAATAATCAGAATTATAGAAATGCTAATGCTTATATAGATTTGATAAATAAAGGAAATTTAAATACAGTTCCTGGTTTTATGGGAGCAACTAATTTTGGAAAATTAGATGCTGCTCAAAAAGCAGCACATAAACAAGAGCTATTAAAAGCACAAAGAAAAATAATAGATGACATACAATTTTCTAGTCTTAATGTTACTGTTGCTTCAGGAATAAAAATGTACGGAGATAAATACCTAAACGATCCAGGTATTGCTATGACATTAGATACTATTGGAGGAAAAGGATACAGTTCTAGATTTGGTGTACAATCAGTAGCAGACGATGAGCCAGGATCTGTTCTTACTTTAGAGCTTTTTGATGGAGTTATATCTGAAACTATTAATAACATTGGTGCTGACTTTCCTATAGATAAAGATTTTTCAGAAAGAGAATATACTATAACAGGAAAAAGAGGAGGAAATTATACTTTTAGATTTAAAGAGGATGGAATTTCATATGAAAGCATAACTATAAGAAATCCAGAAGGAAATGTAGTACAAACTATAACTGATCCAACAGACTTAAAAGTTCTTTCCTCTAATGGACAGAAGGAGTTCCTTACATTAGACAAATACGACTCATATGGTTTATCTGAAGATACAGAAAAAGCATTGGGAACAGGGACAGTAAATTTCAGAGATAGAAATATGGTTGTAGGAGATCCTCCTGTTATAATACTTCCTACTAAGTTAGCTGGTACTTCTCAAACGGATATAGCTGCTGGGATAGAAGTATTAGGGGCAGATTTAGAAAAATATAAAACGGAAGGTAACTTAGATTTAACAAAGATTAAGAAAGAACTTAAAGGTTGGTTATTAGGAAATCGTTCTCCTAAAAGTTTAAAAGAAGCAATTGGATCTTTTTCAGCACCAGAGGCAGACGGTCGTATAGATGCTTATGTTAGATCTATTATGGAACAACTAACAACGGATACTTCTGTGGATAATACTACTATCTCCGTTTCAGACAAAACTTCCTTTCCTATTGATGGTAGAGGCACATCTATGAACTTAATAGATAACAGTGTATCTCCATCTAAAATGGCTGAAGAAAAATCAGCTATAGAAAAAGCAGCTATGGAAAAAGCTATACAAGCTGCGCTGATTGAAGCAGTAAGAGCAGGAGAGATAGACAAAGCCAATGTGTTAGCTCAACAACTTGAAGACTCTACTGCTGGAGCAGATGGACAAATGTATTCTAGTTTAGTAAGAGAAGATCAAACTAGAGCAAAAGCTTTAGAAGATGCTCAAGCAGATTTAGGCTATCCTCCGAGAGAAGTTATTGTAAGTGATACGCCAGGGCCAAAGGTAGATGTCACTTCACCTAAATTTGAAGAGTACAATATAGTATCTAGACCCGATGTAAGTGTATCAGAAGATAATTTACCTAAAACTTCTTCGGCTCCAGGGCTAGGTGAAGGCACAATAAACATAGATGCTGCACCAGCTATTGAAACAGATGAACCTAGTTATGACGCAGATAAAGTTGTAATAGAAGAAGCAAAAGAATATAATAAAGTTATAGGATACTTAATTGATAATATTAAACCCAATACCACTCTTGGTAGATTAATCAAAAAGAATCCTGATAAGTTAAAAATAAATAATTCTCAACTTCGTAATATGATTGTAAAAGCACTAGGTGGTACTAATGCATTACCAAAAAGTTCAAAAGAAAGAAATGCATTAGTAGACAAATACGCAAAAGTCTATATTGAAGGAATAACTAACTAATGACAAGTTTATCCCAAGAAGAGCTTTCCGTCAGAGAAAAATATGGACTTTCTACTAAACCGTTTAATTTAGAGGAAAGTTTAACTGAAGGCATAGATGGCAGTGTAGCAGTTGTTGAAAATACTTTTGATGATGAAGAACTAAAAGTTAGAGAAAAATATGGATTATCTACCCCTGTCTTAAAGAAAGATCGGCCTAATGGTATTCATCAAGTAGAAAATGTTCTTGATTTAGGAGGCTCCCTAAAAAAAGAAGATTTAAAACGTCCTGAGTATTCAAAAATTATTAGAGACTTTATGGTTTCTCGACAAGGTAAAAGATATCAAAACAATCGTATTAATAGAATTTCTGATGAAGAAGTAATTGACGATTACTTAGAACACATGAGATTTTTCTCTACTAACAGTGGGTCAACTGTAGGTGAGTTAGCTTGGATGCGAGATGCTGATGAAAAAGACAAGTTAGCTGCACGAGATGCATATCAACTCTTTGATAAGATGGGTAATGTTTTTACTACAGGTTCTTTTGGAGATAAAGTTGATGGTGTATGGGACTATGTCAATGCTCAATTTAGAGATCCAACAAATTATTTAGGTTTGGCTACTGGTGGTATAGCAAGAGTAGGAGCTATGGGTCTTTCTGCTGGAGCCAGAGCACTTGTTAAGAAAGCTGCTATAGATGCAGGTCGAAGTGTTATGCTTCGTAAAGGTAGTAAAGCTGCTGTAGCTAAAGCTATGCGAGAAGCTGGAGAACAAATGGCTTCTAGGATGAGTAAACAAATGGCAGAGTCTGCTCATGGTAAGCTATTAAGATCTCAAGCAGTAAGAAAAGCTAAAGTAATAGAAACAAAGAAGATTAAAACTGCTGCACGAGATGTATATTTAAGAAGTTTAAAAACAGATGCCGTAAGAAAGTCATTGTATGCAACAGGTGCTTTAGACGGTATATTAGCTGTGGCTCAAGATGCAGGGTATCAACAAGCCTTACTTGAGGTCGAAGCTCAAGATCAATACTACTATGGACAAAGTGCTGCAACATTTGGTCTAGGTTTAATAGGTCTAGGGGCTCAGGTTGGTGCAGGAGCATTGCGTAAAAAGTTTGGTAGACGTTTAGGCGGTGAACTTTCTGAAGCAGAAAAAAAGTTTATGCCTGAAATATCTGCTGGTAAATTAGAATCTAAGCTAGACCCTATTTATGATTCTAAAAACCCTAAAAAAATAGTAGGATACAAACCTCTTGAAGGATTGAAGGGAGGATTAGAAACACAAAAAGCTGTTGATGAGTTTGTAGGAAAGGCCTCTGCTAGAGCCCGATCTAATATTAGAAATACTGAATTGTTTTTATCTAGTCCTACCACATATTTGAACTCTCCTTCTTGGAAGAAAATTAAAAACAAAAGCAAAGAAGGATTAGACACTGAAATTGGAGAAGCTTTAATAAGTGTTATTAATACGTGGAAAGATAAAACAAAAAGGGGTTCTAATTTAAAGGATGCTGATGGCAAGCCCATGACTAGGGCAGGTATTAATAATGACTTACTTAAAACTATACTATTAGGTAACTTAGATACGTATGATCCTAGCAAGGGCGTAGATGGCGTTGGCGGTTTAATGAAAGTATGGTTAAAAAATTCTGGAGGTGTTCGATTACACAAGGATACTAAGGCAGCACATTTCTTTTCAGATATGATACAGTTTACTTCAGATAAACAAATCAATCAAATAGCTAGAGCACTAAAAGCATCAGGATCAGATGTAGACGTAGATGGCCTAGGTAAGGTACATAAAGTTAAATCTGCGGTAGATAAAGCACAAAAACGTAGGGATACCATAGGCGATTTGATGGCGCAGGATGCTGCAGATGCAGGTAAGACGTTAGCTTTTTATCGACACGCAAAAGATGGAATAAATGCAGCTTTAACAGCCGCAGAAATTGAGATGCAAGGGGCAGTAAAGACTATTGAAGACGGACAGACAGGACAAACTTTATTAGCTAAGTTTGGAGACAAAGGTCAAAAGGCTCGTCCTGTAGGATATGCAATTAACTTTTGGCGAAGAATGTTAGTTTCCTTACCTAAAACAACAGCCGTTAACATAAAAGGCTTTTCGTACATGTATGGGTCTAACTCTATTGCAGAAGTTATGTCTAGTGGACTATACCTAGCTGGGGCAATGTTAGCACCTAATGCTGAAACACGTAGGGCTATGCTATCAAATGCTAAAATTCATTTTCAAATACAAGCAGAAAAGTTAAATAACATACTAAATCCCTATGACACTGTTGATGATGCATTAGCTATTTTAGAACAAAACCCTGACGCTAAAAAGATAATTACATCTACTACAATAAAAGGTGTGCAAAAGAAGGGCGAACAGTTTGGTATAGATCCAACAAACAAGACTTTTCAAGCTGCTGAAGTTCTTGCTGATGGAGCCAATCGTTTTAGTGGTGTAGCATTACAAGATATGACAACCAAAGCTCTGTATTTTATACCAGAGTTAGATAAGTATATAAGATTAAAAAGCCAAGGAACTCGGTCTTTAAAAGATTATTTAGAAAAGGGTAACTTGCAAGACATTGATCAAGAGTCTGTTGCTGCAGCAGTAGATCAGACTATGAAGTCTGTTTTCAGTAAAGACTTTACAACAGAAGCTACCCCAGAGGTATTAAGAGGTATAGCAAAGATTGTAGAACAAGCATCTAATACTCCAGGCTTAAACTTTAAAATACCTTTTGGTAGATTTTTTAATAACGTAGTTGCTACAATGTATAGAGAAGGGCCAGCAGCAATACCTCTGGCTATGTCAGCAATATTTAAAGCTGAGGCACTAAGTAGTCCTACAGTTAGAGGAGCAACAAAAGCTACTATCAGAAAAGTTAAAGGTAGATATGAAGCCACCATTACTCGTGCTAACAAGACTGTTCTTAAAGATAATTTCCCTACAAAAAAAGAAGCTACTGACTGGGCTTCTCAACAAGATCCTGCATCTGCAATAGATCAAGCAAGGTTAGTAAACAACTTTAGTAGGGCTGTGGTAGGCACGGGAGCTATAGCAATGGGAACACGCTATGCTTACACAAAAGCCGAGGAGTTAGGTTTATATGATGTAGAAGGACCAGGAGGATCTACTGTAAACCTAGAGAACGTATATCCTTTCTCCTTAATTCTAGCTTGGGGAGAATTTATGAAGCAATCTGCTGACGGATATAAAGCAGCAGTGCAAAGAGCAAGAGAGTTTGGGAATGAAGAGCCTACAATAAAAGATTACTGGGCAGCAGTACGGGCAGGTACAGCACAAATTGATCCTGAGTTAAGAAAAGATGTTTTAAAACAGATAGGTGTAGGGCAAGCTGCAAGTGACATACAATTTGGTACAGACTTAGCTAGAATTGTAGACGTTATGTTAGGTGATGAAGATGGCAATCAACTACAAAAAACACAAGAATTAGCTAGAACTTTAGGAACAGGGCTAGGGGGTATTTTAAGACCTTTAGACTCTGTTAATACCATCGTAGGTTTTGTGACAGACACAGATGCCAGTAAAGATTTAAGACAAGCTGAAGGGTTTAAAGAAACATTTGCTCAGTCTTCAACAAAATATATTGATAACATTTTAGAAGCTGTTCTAGGAAAACTAGATACTGCTATTGATAATCCAGAAACTTTAGATAAGTACGTAGTAGGTAAAGAAGTTTTATCAGCAAGAAAAGATGGTAAACTACGAGCTAATTCAAATCCCTTTATGGATATATTAGGTGTTAAATATAATCAGAAGAGTACATCTACAGAAGAATTATACTCCGTTCTAAACATGAAAGATTGGACAGCAGATAAAAGAACAAACATAGCCTCTTTAGACAGGGTATTTAACAGTGTGTTAGCTCCCTTATTAGAGAATATGTCTGACTCATTATTATCCGATAGATCTTTTATGGATAAAAGTAGAGTAGAAAGAAGAGAAACTTTTAAGGCTATCTTAATACGATTAAGAAAAGATGTTTCTGACTTGTTAGAGTCAGGCGAGATTGACGATCCTGATAGGGAACCTATAGCTCTCTATGAAGATATGCAAAGAAAAAAATTCTTAGCTAAAAAGTCAGGGGCTAGAACTTTTGCTATTAATCAATCAAGAGCACGAGGGCATCCTACCAACCTTAAAGAAATGAATGCAGCACAGCTAACTCAATTATTAGATGATGCAGAGTTACATCAACAAGCTGTAAAAGATGAAGCTAAAGAACTATTTAACCTATATAAGTAGACCTAGGATTTAATTCCAGATAATTCTACACTTCGTTTAGCCCACATTTCTGCCTCTATTAAGTGCATTAATGCATTATCTAGCTCTTCCCTGTCGTGAAGACTATCTTCTAGTAACACTCGTAAGGGCCTCATTAATCCATTAAAATCGTTTTTAAATTTATTTCTTTTTTTATTTATATGAGCGTTGGCTTCTTGTTGTAACTTCATAACTGTACTAGTTCTGCCTTTTCAAATGGAACGTGAAAGAAATATTCTCCCTTTTCTATTCTAAAACCGTTAGCTTCTTTAACTTCTGACTTCTCAAGAAGTTTACTACTTATACGCCAAGTATATTCACAATCCCCCCTCAAAACATAAAAATGTAAAAAAGATTTAGGTTCGTCAAGTGCTTTGAATTTATTCAAGAGCTTGTGTTTCCTGTATGGTATACGTATCTCTGCCCAGGAAGGATTCCAATCTCCCTTCCATTGGTTCTTCATTTCTACCTCAGAGTAGTAAGTATTATTATTTTTAATACTAGTAATATCAAAAGAGTAGTCTTCTTCTCGTGTAACTAACTCGTGACCATTTTTTTCTAAGCAACTTATAATAGTCTCTTTAGCTAGATTATCATTCTGCCTGTATGATGAAGGACGGAACTTTCTGTTAACAGCCCCTTTGATTGGTTGTAGCATAATGTCTCCTATGTTAAATCTACAATTTCACAGACATCGCCTGAACAGGCTAGGGTCTGCATACCTATAGTATTATCTTCCTGCTCGTATGAAGATAGTTTTTCCCAATCTATTTTTTTCGGTAGTTTCTTTAATAACTCTTTATATTCTTCTTTTGTACACTCCTGATAAGGAGCCTGTTGATATGTGTGATCAGAGTGTGGTAAAAAAGATACACCACTCATCTCATCAAAATGTTTGTATACAAATGCTCCAACCTCCATCCATTCGTCATCTTTGACTGTAATGGTTACTGAGGGCTTATGTTCACACCAATCTCTTTGATATATTAACCAGGTTTCTAACTGTTCAATAGCTGTTTCATCAGTACGAGTTATTGCGTTCTTAGGAGATTGTATAGGAAAACTAAAGACTACTGTAGTATCTGGTTTCATTACACAAGGCTCAGATGGAATACCTTGATCTGCCATAAATTGAGTAATAGGATCTTTGTTATCCCCTCGTACCGTTCTTATGTAGTGTTGACTATGCCTAGCATGAATACCGCTTGCACTGTCTACTAATTGAGATACAGTTCCTGAAGGCTTCACACATGTTATAGCAGTGGATTGTTGTACACCTAAACGCTCTGCCCATTCTTTATTTGTTTGTACGGCAACGTGTCTAAGATGATTTAGTGTTTGAGATAGGCCTTTGTTTTTACTTGTAAGCAATGGATTGTCCATAATACCTGTTAGTGAAACGCCTAGTAGTCTTTCTTCTTCTGTATTGTTTTGCCATACCTTACGAAGATATGGAAACTTAGTTAGGCTAGATTGTACTGTACCAACTATCGTAGCTAACTTTACCTTCTTAGATAAACTCTTGATGTCGTCTGTAGCTCGTACTACTACCTCACTTAAATTGCAAAATTGATATGGGCGTAGGATTATCTCGCTGCACGGGTTAGTTCCAAACTCCCAATCTGAATTACGTCTGCCATTTTTGTCTGCCTGTTTCTTACTGGCTTGCCTGTTGAAGATACCTCGTTCACCTGACTTAGATTCAACTAATGCTGTCCACTCACGCAAGAAAGTCTCCATGTCAGGTTTTTCTGTATAGCTAACTGAGTTGTTAGATAAAGCTCGATGACCTGCGTTTTCCCACCAGTTGCCTGACTTGGCGTGCCTCATACGGTCATCGCTTAAATTAGACAAACTAATCATGGCACTACGCCTAACGCCACCACTAACAACTATCTCACCAACTTTACACATAATATCGTGGCACTCTAAGCTAGACAACCTGCGGTTCTGTGCGCCTTTGAATGTAGCAATACAAAAGTTAAACAAATCTATCAAAGGTGCTGGGCCTGAAGCTCTGCCACCAAATGTTTTTAGTTTAGCTCCTGCTGGACGAACTAGAGATACATCCCACTTAG
>Ga0209630_10003290_pt1 | contig 14786 bp, 12 predicted proteins | sample COG_01_FD_184745 | JGI IMG/M metagenome (GOLD analysis project Ga0209630, IMG submission 184745) | Pelagic Microbial community sample from North Sea - COGITO 998_met_01 (SPAdes) (version 2) | ecosystem: Environmental > Aquatic > Marine > Neritic zone/Coastal water | place: Helgoland, sampling... | reverse complement strand
AACTTCAAAAAACTGCTATTATCAGTCCAGTCAAAATCTATGGAACTTCAGAAAGAACTATTTGATGAAGCCTTTGAAAATTGGAAAGAGGAATTAGACCTAAAAAATGCAATCTCTAAAAATTATTTACCTACCTTAGATTATATTTCTTAAATTTACCGCAAAATAAAACAAATGAAAAAATTTAAATTAATATTATCCGTTATCGCTGTTACTCTTGTATTTTACACTTGTAGTAAAGATCAAAAAGTTGTTAAAGAGTTAAAGGGAGACTGGACTGTTTCTTCTATAACAGTTAATGGCGCTCCAGATACAACCGATTATTCTCAAGATGTTTATTCATTTTCAAAATGTAAAGTAAAGAAAGGGCCTTGCGACGGTTCGTTTCAAACAAACGATCCTTCAAAAGGTTTGACCACAATGACTTTTACATACTCAATAACGGGAGATGGGACCATAATTACTATAAACATGAACATACCTCTTTTAGGTGTTGTCAGCACTGTTAACGACATCGTTGAACATTCAAAAGAAACTTTTGTTATGTCAAACACAACTGGGTCTGATGTCACTGTAACTACTTTATCAAAGAAGTAATTATTTACTAATTATATTAAAAGGAGCTATAAAACAGCTCCTTTTTTTTGCTTTATGCCCAAGTATCTATTTATAATATTTATGTTTTTATCTTGCGAATCTAAGCAAGTACTACCCCCTCAAACCATAATAAAACGAGGACATAACGAAATCAGTTTAGGTGAATTTCAAAACCAAACAAAAGATGGCGACCTTGTTTTAAAAATGGGATACGGTTCCATTAGTAAAATAATAGCAACGCAGCTTGACGAAGAAATCCAACTTTCTCACTGTGGAGTTATATATAAAAAAAATGATTCTGTTTTGATTATACACTCTGTTTCAGGTGAAATAGGGAAAAATGATGGCGTACAAGCCATAAACTTCGAAAATTTTTATGACGATGTAAAACCAAAAAGCTTAATTATTTTGAGACACAAGGATTCAAGCCTTAGGTCAATAATTTCAGTAAAGGCCAAACATCTTTTGGACCTAAAAGTTCCTTTTGATCACGATTTCGACCTTTCTAATTCAGATAAACTCTATTGTTCAGAATTTGTAGAAATAGTTCTAAAAGATACTTTTGCCAAATCTTATTTCAAAACAAAATCTATTAACGGGACGAAAATCTACACCTTCAACTCGATATTGAATAGCGATGATTTTGAGATTGTTAAATATCAGAAATAAGTTTTATCTTTTTAAAACTCTTCCGGATGCTTTTTACTTATATGCAAAGAGTATAATAAATTACCTTAACGATATCTATCGACCTCAAGGCATTAAGCATTATAAGTAAAGAAGAAACTTACAACTTGCCGATGACAAAAAAAACTAGATGCCAATTTTTAGGAAAATATCTATAAAACTACTACACCATTCTATTAATGCACCCTATTCAGTAGAAATTATAATCTCATATCTTTCTACCCACTTTTTAAAATCAAAAAAGGAAAATACAACATTTTCAAATTTAACTTTCGTTAATTTCACAAGATCATCTTTATACTTTGTTATTGCACTTAATTTCTGTTTATAGGCAACATTGTTATTCATTGCATTCACAAATTCTAATGTTGCCTTTTCAAATAAATTAATTCTATTTTTTGACTTTAAGTGATTGTATGTAGCTTCATACTCATATTCCAATAAATCCCAGTTACCTAGTTCCATATGAATACAAAGATTCAATACCCTGGCAATTCCATAAGTATCTTGTTTCAAGTCTTTTTGGGCATTATTTAAAAAATAATTTATTCTTTGAAGTGCTTTTTTTGGTTCTCTATTCCCTAGGTAAGCTGCAACAGAATAAAAAGACATCAGCGTAAATTCATTGTACATAGCGTGCTTTGTATCAACAATGTGCTTTAATTTTTCAATCTCTTCCTGTTTTGCACGAATTAAGCCACAAGCTGTTTCAAACTCTTGTCGTTGAACCAATTCAATTAATTTAAGCAAGACCAATAAAATTGACTGGTATTCGGTTGCATTTTTAGAAGATGACTTAAAAATCTGAAGGCCACTAAATTCCGCAACAAAAGAATCATTTTTTGTAAATAAGGATAGCAACGCATTATTTGCAAAACAGCGCACTACATTAAAATCATCAATGAACTCAACAATTTCTCTTTGTTCTTTAAAATAGTTCAGGCTATCCTCAAAAGCCCCTAAAAAATAATAGCCTATTGCATTTATATACAATCTTTGGGACTCAGCTTCGTAATTCTCTAATTTTATCTTCAATTTTGGAGAATCAAGAATTTCCATTAATTGGTTTTTCTCAACTTCATTTCGAACCCATTCTATTTTTTTATTCCACTTCACAATTGCCATATGCAACTCTTCAATGTCTATTGTTTGTTTAATTTGATTATTTACTTGTAACGCCGACTTCTGATAATTATCAAAATGCTGACTCAATTGTTGTAAATTATCCTCTTCTTTGATCAGTATAGCCTCATACTTACCTAGGGTAACTAACTCCGGTAAAAGTTGATTTTTTATCGCTATTTTTTTTGCACGTACCAACGATTTTCTAGCGGCCATATGTAGCCCTTTTGCTTGCAAAATCTCGAAATCACAAATGCAATTACGAAGCTGTGCTTGCACAGAGTTAGAAGAGTGATACGCTCGTAACGCCTCTTTTAGCTTTTCATACAAATGCTTTTTATACTGAGAAAAGTACTTCTTACCAACTTCAATCTTCAATATTGCTTCATCATACTTATTTTGTTTTTCGATTAACTCAAACAACTGTATATAGTTCAAAGACCCTGAACTAAATCTTTTAGCATGCTTTCTAAAATATGTTTTTTCAGTCTGATTTAGGGATTTCACCAAACCAAACAGTGGCTCACGCTTCATTTAAAATACTATAATCAACAACAAAAAACACTACTAAATATAGGTAAATATACAAATAATAGTTCGAAATGAAATATTATATTTCAAAAGAGTAGCATTGTCAGGACAAGTTTATCTACTGACATTTGAAAAAAAATAAAACATACATTATGAAAAAATTATTTATTCTTCCAGCATTAATTATTTCCTACTCTCAAAGTTTAACAGGACAAGACACCTTATTTTATGAAAACTTTAATGATTGGGATTATGTAGAAATCGACAGTATATTCACCAATTTCGATGAAGACAACATCTCTGACTACAATGGATTAGCAGGAGGCTGGTTCGTGGGCAATTTAGGAAACGGCGGTTCAGATTCGACAGAATCAGTTGCACTAAGCTCTTCTTGGCTAGCTAATTTCCAACCAGGAACCAGAAACCACTTAAGATTACCAGCGCTCTACTTACCAGACACCCTCACAACATTTAGCTGGAGATCCGCTCCTGCCCTTGGAAATTTATACCTTGACGGATATACGGTTGTAATCTCCACAGACCCAGATTTTTATTACTATGTCGGTGCCTCAGATTGTGATACTTTAATGCATTTTGCACAAAACTTAAACAATGACGAACTTCAATTTTCCTCTGGAACACTACACGACTCATTCGATTCTTTGGCCCCAATAAATATATCTACAACAACACAATATCCTGGAAAATTGAAAACCTGGGAAGTTTCATTAGCAGCGTATGCCGGTCAATCTGTTTACATAAGTTTTTTGCACAATTCTGACGATGACAACTTTATTGCAATAGATGACATTCTCGTTAAAGGAACATATTCTGCAACTGGAGTTAATAATTTAAATAGTAATATCTATAATATTTATCCAAACCCTACATCAAACACTATAAATATTGACATAGATAATTCTTCAGACATAACCTCCATTGAAATTTACAACGCAATTGGCCAAAGAATCTACCACACCAACAACTTTAAAAAACAGATTGACATTTCAGAATTTCAATCAGGCGTATACTTTTTAAGTATTGAAACATTGAAAGGGAGAACTACAAAACAAATTATAAAAGAATAAAAAATGCTAGAACTAATAGAACTGGAAAAGGAGATGACGATAACCAATCCTTCCACAGGAGCAACAATCGAAACCTTAAACGAAACTTCATTCGACGAAGCATCACAATTAATTCGCGAAGCCAAAAACGCTCAAATTAGCTGGGCACAAACGCCGATTAAGGAAAGAGCTCAGGTATTTTACAAATACCTTGAGTTACTTAAAAATTCAAAAGAAGAACTTGCAAAATTAGTTCACCTTGAAAATGGAAAAACACTATCCGAGTCAATAGCTGAGATAGAAAAGAGCATTGAATTAACTGAATACGCTTGCAGCTTACCACAAATAGCTAAAGGAGACCTATTAGAGGTTAGCAAAGGCGTTACGTGTACCACAAGCTACGAACCAATTGGTGTAGTAGCCAATATAGCTCCATTCAACTTTCCACATATGGTACCACATTGGACAGCCCCAAATGCCCTAATGCTAGGAAATGCTGTTATTCTTAAGCCAAGTGAGCACGTTCCACTAAGTGCTATAAAAATGAAAGAAATGCTTTTAAAAGCAGGCTTACCAAAAGGTTTATTTCAAACAGTGTTAGGTGGCAAATCTATGGTGGAATTACTTTGTGAAAATCCAACAATTAAAGCGGTATCATTTGTAGGATCCACTCCAATAGCCAAAATTGTATATGCTAAAGCATCCGCATCTCATAAACGGTGTATTGCATTAGGCGGAGCTAAAAATCACTTAATCGTAATGCCAGACGCTCATCCTGAGATGACTGCAAATAATGTAATTGCTTCGATGTCTGGGTGTGCAGGACAACGATGTATGGCAGCAAGTGTAATGATGGCCGTTGGTAATTGCGACAACATTATCAATCTTATGGTAACAGAAGCCACAAAGGTTATACCTGACAAAACATTAGGCGCTGTTATCTCAAAATTTGCAAAAGAGAAAATTGAAAATCACATAACTTTAGCAGAACAGCAAGGCGCTAAGATATTGGTTGACGGAAGAGACGTTACTGTTACTGGTAAAGAGAACGGGCATTATATAGGCCCTACAATCATTGACTGTGTTACTTCTGAAATGGCTATTGCAAAAGAAGAAATATTTGGACCAGTTATCTCAATTATAAGAACAGAATCTATTGAAGAAGCTCTTCAAATTGAAAACGAAAATGAATTTGGAAATGCAGCAGCTATTTTCACCCAATCTGGAAGTGTCGCAAATGAAACCATAAAATCATTTTCAGCTGGGATGGTAGGTGTAAATGTTGGTGTTCCAGTTCCAAGAGAGCCATTCTCTTTTGCTGGGTGGAACGACTCAAAGTTTGGACATGGAGACATAACCGGAGATGCTTCAATTCTATTTTGGACAAATCTTAAAAAAACTACTACAAAATGGAATCCAGAAAGTAAAACAAACTGGATGTCCTAAAAATTATTTTATGTTATTAGAAAAAGATATTCAAACTAAAACTACAAGTCAAAAGTGCTTAGACCATACATTATTCCCATGGTCTAAGCAACAAGATTTAAACCCAATGGAAATCGTAAGTGCCAATGGAAATTATTTCACCAATATTGAAGGCAAAACATTCCTTGATTTTTCATCGCAATTGGTAAACATGAACTTTGGTCACAACCACCCAAAGATGAAAGACGCAGTAGTCAATCAAATGAATAATTTTTCGTTCATTTTTCCAGGAGCAGCGACAAAAACAAAAGCGGAGCTAGGCGAACATTTATCTAGGATAGCACCAAAAAATTTAAACAAAGTATTTTATACTTTGAGTGGTGCTGAAGCAAATGAAAATGCCATTAAAATTGCTAGGATCTATTCTGGCAAAAGTAAAATAATCACACTATACCAATCATACCACGGTGCAACTTATGGTGCTATTTCTGCTGGCGGTGACCCTAGGAGACATCCTATTGAAAATAGTTCAATGCCCAATATAGTAAGGATTGAGAATCCATACTCTTACAGATGTCCATGGGGCACTTCCTCTGAAGACGAATGCTGTGACAAAGCTCTTGAACACCTAGAAAGAGTTATCCAATATGAGGGAGCAGAAAACATCGCAGCCATCCTTCTGGAAGGAGAATCTGGAACTTCAGGCTGTATCAAATACCCAAAAAACTATTGGAAAGGAGTTATTGCTCTATCCAAAAAATATAAATTTCTTACAATTTCAGACGAAGTAATGTCTGGGTTTGGCAGAACCGGAGAATGGTTTGCTGTACAATACCACGGTGTAAACCCAGACATGATTACCATAGCAAAAGGCTTAACAGGTGGGTACCTACCATTAGGAGGTATACTTGTGGGCGATGCAATTGCTTCACATTTCCAGACAAACAATTTACCTTTAGGGCTAACGAATGCTGCGCATCCATTATGTTTAGCCGCAGCCAAACAAGCTCTTGAAATCTATGAAGAAGAAAACCTTCTCAACAGAGCTAAGCAGGCTGGAAATTATCTTCATGAAAAGCTTCTTATACTGCAGTCGAGACATAAATGTCTAGGAGACATTCGCTTAACTGGATTGCTTGGATGTTTGGAATTAGTTAAGAATAAGACAACTAAAAAACCCATGGCCCCATTTAATGCTACTGCAGATGAAATGGTTGAAATGAACATGGTTAAAAATATATTGTTAGAAAATGGTATCTTCACTTTAGTAAGGTGGAATTTTATTTTTGTTGCTCCACCGTTAACCATTACAGAAGAAGAAATTGACATAGCCACAGAAGCTATATCAAAATCGTTAACTTTAGCAGACGAGTACTGCCATCAGCAATGATTAAAGAATTGACCATATCAGATTTCATAAAGGACAATAAAGCCAACCTTAACCAAGAGTTGATAGATTTTTTATCCATCCCTTCGGTCAGCACAGACTCAACAAAACATAAACATGTTAAAAGTGCGGCTGATTTCGTTCGTAAAAGCTTAAAAAATGCCGGAGCAGATGAAGTCGAAATAATAGAGACAGATGGACTACCTGTAGTTTTTGGTGAAAAAACAATAAACTCCAACTACCCTACACTTCTAATATACGGTCACTACGACGTACAACCTGCTGACTCATTAGAACTTTGGGAAAGTGACCCATTCACACCTATTATAAAAGAAGATAAAATATTTGCTAGAGGAGCTTGCGACGATAAAGCTCAGATGATGATTCCGATAAAAGCTTTCGAATTTCTAAATAAACAAGAAGCGCAGAAATTCAATTTAAAATTCTTATTTGAAGGTGAAGAGGAAGTTGGATCAATATCTCTGAATAAATTCATCAATGAGAATAAGGAGAAATTAAACGCGGACTTCTCTCTAATTATAGACACCTTTCTTTTTGACAAAAGCACGCCAGCAATAGTATACGGAACGAAAGGAGCCATAATGATGGATTTAGCAATCCAAGGCCTTGAAAAGGATATGCATTCTGGTCTCTATGGAGGGCTAGTGAAAAACCCTATCGACGAAATCTCAAGAATCATATCTTCTTTCAAAGACAAAGAAGGAAAAGTATTAATTAATGGATTCTACCAAGACATCACACCGCCTAGCTCAACCGACCTTAAACATCTATCCAACTGGGCATCTGTTAGCAATAAAGACCCTGATATTTTAAAAATACAAGCTTACACTCCTACATTAGAGTTTAACGGAATTCAATCTGGCTATAACGGTGAAGGAGCAAAAACTATCATCCCCGCATACGCTACCACCAAATTATCCATCAGAACTGTTGCTGGTCAAAACCCTGATCAAATTGTTCACAACATTAAAAACCATTTGGAACGAGAAGCTCAAGATAAACATTTCACCATATCATTAAAGCATAAAATTAGTTGCTCAGCAGCAGTAATGAACACCGAACAAAAGATATTTAATCTGGCAGAAAAGGCATATTCACATTGCTTTCAAAACAAGGTTGTATATCAACGAATGGGAGGTTCCATCCCAGTTGTAGGCTTTTTTCAACATGAACTAAACCTAACCTCTGTTCTAATGGGATTTGGATTAGAATCTGACAATATTCATGCTCCAAATGAGCATTACCACTTATCAAACTATTATAAAGGAATTGAAACGATTGCGAATTTTTTAAAACTTGGATTATGAAATATACACTTACCCTTTTACTACTTATTTATGCATTTACATGTAAACCACAGGTAGCTCCTCAGTATATTCAAGATGGCCTACAGGCAATTTTAGACAATTCTTTACCTTCAGACCCGAATCCAGGTGCAGTACTTACCGTTTATGTCCCTGGTCAATGGACTTGGTCAGGCGCATCTGGCTATGCAATCTCCGGAGAAACAGTTGGCACCAGTCCCACTCTGGCACAACCAAGTAATTATTTTAGAGTAGGAAGCATTTCCAAGACATTCGCTTCGGTTTGCATACTACAATTAGAAGAAGCCGGCTTGCTAGATATTGACGACACAATTGTAATATACCTCCGTCCTACATTAGTAAATGATACCATTCAAAGTTCAACCCCAGTAAGCATTAGACAATTACTTACCCATACCAGTGGAATAGCAAATTCTGCAGATAATGTTACTTGTCAGCAAGATGCTCTTAGCGACTTAACACGGTTTTTCTCTATTGAAGAAAATATAGAATGCGGTGCTAGTCAAGGAGAAATGTTTAACCCTGGAAGTAGTTGGTATTATTCAAATACTAACTATGCCATTCTAGCAATGATCATTCAAAATGTTACAGGACAGGATTATTGGGACTATGTTTCAGACAGTATCATTACACCAACTGGCCTCTCTAACACACTAATACCAACTACCGATGAAATTCAAGGGAGCTATATGGGATGCTACTGGGATCTTGGGGGGGCGACGATAGACATGAGCATTGTGGACCCTAGCCTCTATAAAGGATGGGCTGAAATGGTCTCAACTACATCAGACTTAACACTATACTTTGAAGCCTTAAATAACGGTGAATTAATTCATGATACTACATTTGCAAAAATGCTTACAGTAAATGCTCCCGCAACGTATTACAGTCTTGGCTTAGAACAATATCACACAGCACTATTAGACAGTTGGGGACATTCAGGTTCAGTTGGAAATACATCAGGGATGTTCTTTGTAGACATATCTACTACTGATTTTCCAGACGGCTATTACATTGCATATAATCACACATACGAAGGTGTAGACATCTATAACCAAATGGATGTACCTGTTCTTAATCTCATGTATAATTATGCGGTTGACGTCAATAAAGAACAAAAAGACAAGTTTCAAATATACCCGAACCCATCAAATGGATTTTTCACTGTAAGTACAGATCAGGAAATTTACGCGATCGATTTTTTTAATCTAACTGGGGAAGTAATAGCTAATTACACAAACATTCAAAAACAGCACTCTTTTAATTTGACCGAATTTCCAAATGGAATTTATCTATACCGTATTTCTGCTGGAGATTTCACTTCCCAAGGAAAAATTATTATTCGATAACATTTACTAAGGAAAAGTAACCTACCCTAAAATCTCAGCAATATTCGGCTTAAAGTATTTAGTACTTTTTAGCACTTTTCCATCTTCGCGATAAATGGGCTGTCCATTCTCATCCAACTTACTCATATTACTACGTTGAATCTCGGTAAAAACTTCGTCTATTTTGTGCTGTAAACCATGCTTTAAAAGCGTTCCGCATAAAATGTAAAGCATATCACCACAAGCATCAGCTATTTCTATTAAATCACCATTTTGAGCTGCCTCAAGGTATTCTTCATTCTCTTCTCGCATTAACTTATAACGCAATAAGTAGTCAATTTCAGGAATTTCTGCTTTTGGTTCTTCTTCGTTACCTATTAAAAATGCTTCGTGGAATGTCTTTACATTTTCAATGCAATCTTTGAGTAATAGTTCTTTGCTCATATTATTGTAATTATATCTTTGGGTCATTATGAATCATAAAGGTAAAGAATGTAAAAGCCAATCTTATTACATTGTTAATTACTATTTTGAATCGTTGAAAATTGCTGCCAATAACTATTTCAAATCAAGCAAAAACTCCATGGTATCGATATTATCTGCATAATCCCATAATTCAGGATTTTGCGCTTTACCGAAAGGAATGTCTTTTTTGGAGACAACGCACTGAATGCTTTCATCCAACTGCTTTAAATGTTCTTGAATTGAGTTAGCATCATTATAGTATTCATAGTAGAGCGTACCTATCGGAGAATACAAACTTTGATCTTCCTTCATGATTAGAAACCCATTTTCAAGCAAATCATACTGTTCCATCATAAAAACAGCTTTATGATAATCGTAATTATTAGCATATTTATTATTCTCTGAAACATATTTAAATGGGAAAAAAGCTTTGAATAAATTATCCAAATCATATCCTTTTGGCAAAAACACTTTAGTAACATTTCTGCAACCCAATCCATAAAAAGCAAAAACATCATTAGCTAGCCCCCCTAGATCTTCTTCCGATTCTGTTCCGGTAATTATAGCAACCGAAGTTCTGCTCTTACGAATAATGTTTGGATATTTTCCAAAATATTGCTCAAAATACCTGGATGTATTATTACTTCCAGTAGCAATTATTCCATCTATATTTTTTAATTGAGTAATGACAATCTCAGATCTTTCTATAACTGTATTATCAAAATGACTTAGAATATTTAAAATAGCTGGAAAGAGCTTATCATCGTCACTTGATAATTTTATTTTTGACTTATACCCCGCAATGTAACAACATACATAATCATGAAAACCAACTAGCGGGATGTTACCTGCCATAATAATTCCTACTTCTTTGTTGGATTCATTATCATCTAGGTTATACCTCTTAATCCATTTTTCTATATTTTCTAATGAGAGTTGTTTTCCCCAAGCTTTAAAAGAATTCTTTACCTCTTTTTCGGTAAACCATCCATTAAAAATGCGAACACTTCTTGTCAATTCCTCCAAAGCTTTGTACTCATTTTCAGTAATTCCCAACTCAAATCCTGTCCAGTTTCTATTCTCTCCTATTGAACTAAGAATTTTACCTAGTTTCTCTAATGCCTTAACTCGTTGGTATAAATCCATTTCCAAATTAAATAATGATTATATTTGCACTTGCAAAATTATAAAGATTTTAACGATGGCGATTATAATAACCGACGAATGTATTAATTGTGGAGCTTGTGAACCAGAATGTCCTAATAATGCGATATATGAAGGTGGTGCTGAATGGAAGTTTTCTGAAGGAACATCGTTAAGTGGAAAATTTAAAGGGAAAAACTCTGGTATAACTGTTGATGCTGACGCTGAACAAGAACCAGTAGACATGGATGTCTATTACATAGTTCCTGATAAATGTACTGAATGTAAGGGATTCCATGATGAGCCGCAATGCGCTGCTGTATGCCCAGTTGACTGCTGTGTAGATGACGAAGCTAATATTGAAACAGAAGAAGAGCTTTTACTTAAGAAAGATAGTCTTCACATAGATTAACTTTCAAATAAAACTATACTATCGAAACACCGTATTTAGCAACGGTATTTTTTTTGGATAAATTATTGTAACCCAGCAGCAAATACAGGGTTATATTATAAATTACATTTTATGAAAATTTTGCTTTTCATTGGTATTTTACTCTCATTTACGTCATTATGTATGGCGCAAAGCGCAATTGAGAATGTTAAATCTTTTGAAGACTCTCTCGTAAATTCACTTGAGCAAATAAGAAGAGCAGAGACAATAAATGAAAAATTTGTATTGAACACTCGGTTTGAAAATACCTTAAGAAAAGCACTTCGATATGATGAAGCTTTTACTTATAAATTCAATGCTTTGTCTAAGGTAATGAGCACAAAAACTTCTCCTGACAACGCCTTTAGAATATTCAATTGGAATATTGAAGTTCCAGATATCCAAGAACACTATTTTTTCTGCTTGGTAATGAAATACGATTCACGCAAAGGCGAATACGTTATTATAGAGTTATATGATAAATCTAAATACGCCACACGAGTTGAATATACTGTACATAATGATAAAAAATGGTTTGGAGCATTATATTATGAAATTATTCCCGTAAAAAAAGGACTGAATACAACATACACTTTACTAGGCTGGGATGGAAATAATAGCATGTCCAACAAAAAAATTATTGAAACAATGTCTTTCCAAGGAAAGGATAAAATCAAATTCGGATTACCAATGTTTAAAGAAAATGAAGACACTAAAAGAAGAGTTGTGTTTCAATACAGTAAAAAAGCAACCATTTCAGTTAAGTATAAATTAATCAAAAAGAAAGAGTACATAATATTTAACCATCTTTCTCCAATGTCTGGGCAATTAGCAGGCATCCCTGATTATTTGGTTCCGGATCTAAGCTTTGATGCTTTCGTTTTGGAAAACGGAAAGTGGAAATACTTAAAAGACTTTGATGCAAGAACTGGTAAATCTCGAAATGATAAGTTTTTTATTCAACCAAAAGAAATAACACCACCTAATCATTAAACTTTGATTATTTTAATAGCGTTACATGTCCAAAATACTCATGTGGTTGCTTTGAAGAAGCATCTATACATGTTACTTTCCAAACATAAACACCTTGTTGAGAAATAAGTCCTTTATATGTCCCATCCCATCCATCAGATGAGTGAGAAGTTTCAAAAATTAATTCTCCCCATCGGTTAAATACCATAAACGAATATTTCAGTGGGTCTTCACCTTTTAAAATTGGTTTAAATTCGTTATTAATTAAGTCACTACCGCCTGGTGTGAATGCATTTGGAACATAAATAATAAATTCCTCATCGATTACAACGTTTTGACAAATTACATCAGCACATCCTTCTAGCGTAATAGCCTCTAAACACACTTCATAAGTTCCAGGGTTTACACTTGGAAAAGTATACTGAGGATTTTCTATCGTACTTTGGCCTTCTGACCCACCAACATCAAATGTCCAATTATATAGATCCGCATTTGAGCTTAAATTAACGAAATCGATTGTTGGGTTTATTACGGTTGTAGGTTGCGGCCCAAATGTAAAGTCAGCTGTAGGGTATTCAAAAACACAAACATAATTTGGAATCGTAACAGTTCTGACACAACCCTCTGCAGTAGTTATAGTTAGCGTTACATCCCAGCAACCTGGTTGTGTGAAAACATAAGAAGGATTTCCGCATTGAGTGCTTGTTCCACCATCACCAAAACTCCATAAACAGGATGAACCAGCTGGAACCAAGTTATCGGAAAAGTTCGTTGTAACAGGTACGCAACCAGATAATTGATCGCCCGTAAATGAAATTGCTGGAACTGTGTTTACCGTAACAGTCACTTGTTCAGAAACAGGAGGTGTTGCACATCCGTCTGTAATTGTTACCGTATAAACTGTTGTTTGCGTAGGAGAAACTGTTTGGTTTTGACCAACACCTAAACCTTGATCCCAAGTGTAAGTATAAGGACCTCCATCACCACCACTTGCTAGCGCTGAAAGATTTGAAGGTGAACCTTCACAAATTGGAGTATCCCCAAATACTGAAAGGGATAAAGGGTCATTAACTTGAACTAACACAGTAGTTGCTTCTGAACATCCATTTGCATCTGTTGCAGTAAAAGTATATACCTCATCTAAAATAGGTGAAACGTTTCCATCTTCAGTAGCAAATAGGGCTACGCCTGCGTTATCAGACCATTCATAAGTGAATGGTTGAGTACCTCCCGTGGTCGTTCCATCTAAGAAGGAAGAGCCTCCAATACAAATTGGGTTAGTAGCAGTTACAGATACCCCAACAGCTATTGGACTTTCAACCTCTGCCAGATCCGTTGTTGAACATTCATTCGCATCTTGAGCGTATACGGTATAACTACCTGAACATAAATTAGTAAATATTGAACTTGTTACAAAATTAACCCCATCTATACTGTACTCTGTAACATTGCTAGCAACAACCTCTAAAGAACCATCGCACATTCCTGGGCAAGATTCAGGCACTTCAATTACATTAGTGATAACTGCAGCTGCAGGGCCAACCAACGTAACTGTAATATCTATAAAACATCCGTTTCCATCTGTAACATTCAAATCATATTGACCCGAACATAGGTTTGAAACTAAAGGTATTAATTGTCCACTTGACCATACATAAGTGTAGTTCCCATCACCACCAGCGGGTATAGAATTTATCATACCATCACAAGAACTATTACATTCAGGGTCTGTTATTCCCAAGGTAACCGTTAAAGGTGCAGGTTCAGTAATTGGCTCATTTGCTATTGCTTGACAGCCATTTGCATCTTGTACCACTAAATCATAATTACCAAAACAAAGATTATCAAATACATTATCCAAACCAAAAGTAACACCATTATCATTACTGTATTGCAGAGTTCCAGTACCACCAACTGCTGTTATATCAATTTCTCCTGTACATTGTCCTGAACAAAGAACATCAGTTAATGTCGCAGCGTATGATAAAGCAAGAGGGTCATTTAATACAGTTGATGATGTTGCTTGACAGCCAATTGCGTTCTCAACCATTATATCGTAATTTCCAGCGCATAAATTAGTAAATGCATTTATACCTTGGAACGTTGCTCCACCATCGACACTAAATTGAGTTGCTCCAGTAGCATCAATTGATAAAGATCCATCACATGTACCATTACACAATGGAGATATAGGTGTAACACCATTAATTACTGGCCCTCCTTGATCCGTTACAGAAACTGTTCCAGTCACAATACACCCTAAAGCATCTTGAACAGCCACATCGT
>Ga0209630_10003285_pt1 | contig 14802 bp, 11 predicted proteins | sample COG_01_FD_184745 | JGI IMG/M metagenome (GOLD analysis project Ga0209630, IMG submission 184745) | Pelagic Microbial community sample from North Sea - COGITO 998_met_01 (SPAdes) (version 2) | ecosystem: Environmental > Aquatic > Marine > Neritic zone/Coastal water | place: Helgoland, sampling... | reverse complement strand
CGTGGCCTCCGCGTGGGGCGCGGGGGCCTCGGTCGCGCCGTGGGGCGCCGCGCTCGCGGCCGGAGCGGCGTGATCCTCGCCATGAGCGGGCGAGCCGTGGTCATCGCCGCCATGCGACGCCTTCGCGGCCTTGCCGCCCCCCGGCTGGGCGACGAAGTCGACGCCGACGCCTGCGCCGCGCGCGCCCGGGTCGGGAATGACGACGGCGAAGCCCTGAACCCCGCCGGGCAGGACCGGGGCGGCGTCGATCTCGACAATCGCATGACCGATCTCGACGCCGTGGGCGTCCAGCAGGGCGACGCGCACGGCCGGAGCCACGACCTCCTTGTCGCGGACGTTGCGCAGGGCGCCGGAGACCACGACCTTGTTCGGATCATTGGGCAGGGCCTTGGCGCCGACGGCCTCGAACTGCAGGCCGATTGGGTTCACGGGCGAACCGACCATGGCATAGGCGGCGGCGGCGCGGGGGTAGAGTTCCACGACCTCGACCCGGAACAGCCAGGCGGCGCCCAGGATGGCGACGAAGACGCTGGCCAGACCGGCCCAGACGGCCCCGTGGGTGGCGGCGCGGCGCACGCGGCGCTGCTCCTCGGCGCGGGCGCGGAAGGCCTTGGGCAGCTCGGGCGCCGGGGTGTCGGCGAGGCTCTCGGGCGTCTCCTCGCGTTTGCCGAAGCCTGTGGCGGCTCCGTTGGCGACCATGTCGACCAGGGCGGCCTCTGGCGGGGCGGTCAGTTCGAGCGGCTCATCGGCGAGAGAGGCATGCCAGACATGGGCGCAGGTCTTGCAACGGACCTTGCGGCCATTGGGCCCGATGGCCTCGTCAGGCGTGAAATAGCTGGTGGCGCAGGACGGACAGGTCAGTATCATATGGTCTGACTGCGGGGCGCGATCCGCCCCCTCCTGTCGAGGCGCGCGCGCCCCGGTCCCAAAGAAAATCGATGCCTGCTCCGTCCCGCCGCGCCGCCGCTGCCGAATCCGCGCCCGAAACCGTCCGCCTGACCGGCGTGGGTTTCGGCTATGCCGATTCGCCCGAGGTGCTTCGGGACGTTAACCTCATTCTGCCGCGTGGCTCTTTCCACTTCCTTACCGGACCATCGGGAGCCGGGAAGTCGTCGCTGCTGCGGCTTCTGACCCTGGCCGAGCGGCCGACCGAGGGCCGGATCGGCCTGTTTGGGCGCGACGTCACCGACATCAACCGCTCGGCGGCCCCGGCCCTGAGGCGGCGGATGGGGGTGGTCTTCCAGGACTTCCGCCTGCTGGACCATCTGGACCTGTTCGAGAACGCCGCCCTGCCGCTGAGGCTGGCGGGCCGCAAGCGCGCCGAATACGCCCCGGACGTGGAGGAGATGCTGCGCTGGGTGGGCCTGGGCGGACGCATGGACGCTCGGCCGCCGTCCCTTTCGGGCGGGGAGAAACAGAGGCTGGCCATCGCCCGGGCGGTGATGACCAAGCCCGAGCTGATCATCGCCGACGAACCGACCGGCAGCGTCGACAAGGCCATGGCCGACAAGCTGCTGAACCTGTTCCAGACGCTGAACAAGCTGGGCGCCACGGTGTTGATCGCCAGCCATGACGAAGCCCTGGCCGAACAGTCGGGCGCGCGTCGGCTGCGGCTGGATCGCGGTCGACTGACGGGAGGGCTGTAAATGAAGGCCAACTTCCCCGGCCGTGCGCCCGGCCTTCTGCCCCGCGACGCCGCGGGCGAGACCTGGCTGGCGGCGGTGATCGCCGTCCTGTGCTTCATCGCCTGCCTGGCCTGCGTGGGCGCCGTCGCCGCCGACCGCGCGGCCCACGGCTGGGCGCGTCAGTTGCGCGCCGAGGCGACGGTGCAGGTGCGGCCGCGCGTCGGAGAGACGGGTCTGGCCGCCGCCGGACGCGCCGCCGAGACCCTGTCCAGCGTGCCGGGGGTGTCAGAGGCCGCCGTCATGGACCGCAAGACCGCCGAGGACCTCCTGCGGCCCTGGCTGGGCGAGGCGGTCCTGCCCGACCTGCCCCTGCCCTTCCTGGTCACCGTGCGGCTGGATCCGAAGGCGCCGGCCAGCACGGTGGTGCTGAGCCGGGCCCTGGCCGAGGCCGGGCTGGACGCCAGCGTCGACGATCACGCCCTGTGGCGCGGCGAGGTCGAGCGGTCGGCCGGACTGATCACCGCCCTCAGTCTCGCGGGCTTCCTCCTGATCGCCTGCGCGGCGGCGGCGGCCATCGTCTACGCCACGCGGGCGGGACTTCAGGCCCAGCGCGGCGTGATCGAGACCCTGAGCCTGTCCGGCGCCACCGAGGGCTATATCGCCGGCCTGTTCCAGACGCGTTTCGGTCTTCTGGCCGCCGGCGCGGGGGCCAGCGGAGCGGTCGCGGCGGCGTTGCTGATCGCGGCCCTGAGGGCGCTGGGCGGGCCCGGCGGACTGACCACGGCCCTGCCCCTGGCCTGGGGCGACATCCTGCTGCTCTCGCCATGTCCGCTGCTGGCGGGTACGGTGGCGCTTGTCGCGGCCAGAATCGCGGCTCAAACCACCCTGGCCAAGGGGGCCCTTGGCGGACGCCGTTCACGACGATAGGAGGTTCAGATGAAGTTTCTGACGCTTATCGGCGTTGTCGCCCTCTTGTGGCTGGTCGGACTGTTCGTCTTCGCCGACCGGGTGCGGGGACTGACCCCGGCGCCCGAGCCCGAGCGCGCTGACGCCATCGTCGCCCTGACCGGTCCCTCGGCCGAGCGGGTCAATGCGGCCATCCGCCTGCTCGAGCACGACAAGGGCGACCGGGTGCTGATCTCGGGCGTCAATCCCGAGGTCCGCCGTCGCGAGCTGCGCGCCCTGACCCCCGGCTCGGACAAGCTGTTCAACTGCTGCGTGGACCTGGGCTTCGAGGCCGAGAACACCGTGGGCAACGCCCAGGAAATCGCCGCCTGGGCCAAGTCCCACGACTACAAGACCCTGATCGTGGTGACCTCCGACTATCACATGCCCCGCTCGCTGGTGCTGATCCACAGTGTGGCCCCGGGCATCAAGCTGACCCCCTATGCGGTCGAGACGCCGTCGCTGGACAATTCCCGCTGGTGGAAGGCGGCCGTCACGGCGCGGCGGATGACGCTGGAATATATGAAATACCTCGCCGTTCTGGGCCGCGAGGGCCTGCACCGGCTGACGGGCAAACATCCCGAACGGGATCCGGTCTTCCCGGGTTCGACCGCGACGTCCGAAGCCTCTCCGGAGAAGGCCGGTTGATTACACTGCGTTCGCTACTGTTCACCCTGTGGCTCTATCTGTCGATGCCGCTCTTCGCGGTCGGCCTGTCCCCCGCCCTCCTGATGCCCGTGCCGGTGGCGCTGAAGGTCGTTCGCGCCTGGGCGAAATTCGTGCTGTTCGGCCTGCGCCACATCGCGGGCGTGCGGGTCGAGGTGCGCGGGCTGGAGTATCGGCCCAGGGGCGCCGCGCTCGTCGCCTCCAAGCATCAGGGGATGCTGGACATCGTGGCCCTGCTGGCCATCCTGCCCGAGCCCTGTTTCGTGCTGAAGAAGGAGCTGATGCCCCTGCCCTTCTTCGGCTGGTTCGCCTGGAAGACGAAGATGATCGCCGTGGACCGTGCGGGCCACGCCACGGCGCTTCGCGACATGACGCGTCAGGCCAAGGCTCGGCTGGCCGAGGGTCGCCAGATCATCATCTTCCCAGAAGGCACCCGCACCGCGCCCGGCGAACCCGGCCAGTACAAGCCCGGCGTCGCGGCCATCTATCGCGATCTGGAAGCCAGCTGCGCCCTGGTGGCCACCAACTCGGGCGAGCACTGGCCGGCCCACGGTTTCAAACGCATCCCCGGCAAGGTGGTGTTCGAATTCCTGCCGCCCGCTCCGGCCGGGCTGAAGCGCGGCGCCTTCATGACCCTGGTCGAAAGCCGCATCGAACCGGCGTCGCAGGCGCTGCTGGACCGGCTGCGCTAGTTCAGTACCGGTCGGGGACCGAGGTCACCCGCCAGGACCGCGGGACAAGGGCGTCACCGCGCAGCCTCAGATCGACCCAGATATGGCCGCCCATGGGCTGGCGTCCCCATTCGTCGGAACGATGGTTGGTGCGGGCCATGTCGCCCGTGAGGGTGCGGTAGTTGAAGCCCCAGTTGTCAGGCGAAGCGTCCAGAGCTCGCCAGCGCGGGTTATCCTTCCAGGATTGCACGTCGACCCGCCGCAGGCAGCGCCCCCCGAACCGGAAGACGAAGTCGTCGGTGAAATGACCTGTGCCGATGGACTGGCTCGGGCTGACGACCATCTGACCCTCTGGCGTCGCGATGACGTAGGGTCGGAAATAGTAGGGCATGGTCGAAGAAGACTCGGCATGCCCGACCAGCCTTAGCCTCCCGTCATCCTGACGGCGGAATATCGAAATCGCGCACCAATCGTCCTTGGCGAAACAGGTGGCCAGCTCTGCTTCCGGCGAGGACGGACCGGTTCCCTGAAGCTGGTAGAAAAGGGCCCGGCTGGCTGCAACGCGTCCCGATTCATAGACGACGCAATCCGCCCGCCTCGCGCCGACACACGCCCCTGACAAGGCCGATTGGGCGACCTCAGTCGGCCGAGGACAGGCCAGCGCAGGGAAGGCGACAGCGGCCAGAGCCCCGACAGCCAGAATCGTCCGCCGCATCCATCCCTCCGCGATCAAAGGCGAGGATGCGATCCGGTGAGGCGTCTGTCGAGCGGGATCAGCTCGCGGCGAACTCGCTGAGGGCGTCGATGACGGCGCGGTTCTGGTCTTCCGTGCCGACGGTGATGCGCAGGGCATTGGGCAGGCCGTAGCCGCCGACCGGACGGACGATGATGCCCCTGGCGTTCAGCCAGTCGTTGGCGGCGGCGGCCGTGTGCTTGCCGTCGTTGAACATCACCAGCACGAAGTTCCCCGCCGAGGGCAGGACGTCGAAGCCGAAGCCGCGGATGGCCTGGGTCAGACGCGGGCGCCAGGTCTGGACCAGATCGCGAGAGGCTTGCTGGTGGGCCTCGTCGCCGAGCGCGGCCTCGGCGGCGGCGAGGCCGGCGACCGAGACGTTGAACGGCAGGCGGATGCGGTCGACCGCCTGCTCCACCGCCAGCGGGGCATAGCCGAAGCCGATGCGCAGGCCGCCGAGGCCGTGGATCTTGGAGAAGGTGCGGGTGACGACGACGTTGGGCGCGTCCTTCGCCAGCGGCAGGGCCGTCTCCCAGTCGCTCTCGGTGACGAACTCGGCATAGGCCTCGTCGATGACCAGAAGGACGTTTTCGGGAAGGGCCGCGTGCAGACGCCGGATTTCCTCGCCCGTGTTGTAGCTGCCGGTCGGGTTGGACGGGTTGGAGACGTAGACAATCTTCGTCCGCTCATCGACCTGTTCGAGCAGGGCGTCGACCTCGGCCTTGAAGCCGGGCTCCGGGGCCTGTTTGACGAAGGCTTCGCAGGCTTTGGCGCTGATCTGATAGGCGAGGAAGCCGTACTGGCCGCAGACGATATTGTCCCCCGCGGTCAGATAGGTCTGGTTCAGCAGGGCGAAGACCTCGTCCGAGCCATTGCCGAAGATCAGCCGCTCAGGCTCCAGACCGTGGTGCTCGGCGACGGCGGCGCGCAGCTTCGTGGCCCGACCGTCGGGGTAGATGTGGATGTTCTTCAGGGCGTCGCCATAGGCCTCGCGCGCCTTCTGTCCGGCGCCCAGGGCGTTCTCGTTGGATGACAGCTTCATCGGCTCGGCGACGCCGGCGATGGCCGACTTGCCGCCGACATAGGGGGCGATGTCGAGGATGCCGGGCTTGGGGGCCGGTGCGGTCACGTCGGTCATAGAGGCAATCTCAGAATACAGGTGCGGCGCCGATCACGCCCTTGAGGGAGCCGGGGGCGTCGCCCAGCCGACCGTCTTCGGGCTGCACATAGCCCGCCAGCATGAAGAGCTTCAAGCCGCCCGCCGAAACCAGGCTCTGGGCGAGGAAGCCGGAGGCGGCCAGGGCGTCGGCGATCTTCGGGTCCGGCTCGCGGCTGTCGGTGACCCAGAAGGTGCGGTCCTCGCCCGTCGGGCCGGAGGTCTCCCCGGAGATCATCACCGCGCGCGGACGGCCGTGGCGATCGTCAGGCAAGGCGGCGACGATGCGCAGGTCGGGCCGGGCCAGAAGCTTGCCCCACCAGGGCCGGGGTTCGTCCAGATCGATCAGGGCGCGAGCGCCGCGCCCGGCCTCGACCAGGGCGGCTTCGGCGTCGGCGGAGGTGCGGACAGGCAGACCGAAGCGGTCGGCGGCCAGCAGATGGGCGGTCGGACCGGCGGCGAAGAGGACGGGGCCGACATCGGCGGCGATGCGGCCCCAAACGGCCTTGATCAGGGCGGCCTGATCGACGGTGTCGGCATGGTCCAGCAGGCCGCGCAGGGCCAGCGCCTCTGCGTCGGGACCCGCGCGGCCGCCCGCTTCGAGCCGCATCTTCAGGGCCTCGGCGAGGGCGGCGTCGAGGGCCGCAGTTTCCCCATCAAGCTCGGGCTCGATCAACACGTCAGAACAGCTTCGGCGCCGGCGCCAGGGCGAAGGGGCCGAGGAAGGTGCGGCCGTTCTTGAACACCAGGGTCAGGTCGATGTTGTCGCCCGCCCCGCCCGCGACGGCGGTGGCGGCCGCCGCCCCCATGGCGCCGGCCTGATTGACCGCGCCGGAGTTGGATCGGGCCAGACCCGCGATCGCCGGCAGCGGCTTCTCGGCCTTGAGCGCCAACTGGCCCTGGAGACGGCCGTCGGGCTGGGCCGACAACAGGTCGCTGGACAGGACGGCGCGGCTGTCGCCGGCCTGAAGCTCGCCGCGCACCCGGGTGAAGCGGCCGCCGCCCCGGGTCCAGGCGCCGAAGATGCCGGCCGCGTCCGCGCCCGACAGTTGGTCGGCGTGTTCGATGACGGTCTCGATCTGGGCGCTGAGCATGCCGTTGCGGGTCATGCCCTCGACCGGGCCGTGCGGACGGCCCTCGGCGTCAACGAGGCGGAACAGCATGTCGACGCTGGTCTCGACGCCCGGCGTCCCCGCCGGCGCCAGATGCGGCCGCAGATAAAGCTGGATCAATTTCGCGCGCGAGATCGGGAAGGGCTCGGCGCCGGGCAGGATGGTGAACTCGGGCTTCGCCAGTTCGATCGCCACATTCGGCCAGCGCTGGGTCAGGCCGTGGATGCTCATGCGGATGGCTTCGCCGCGCACGGCGACCTTGCCCTTGTCCGCCCGGGTGACGGTCAGGCCGTGCGGCGCGATCAGCACCCATTTGTCGGGGTTCCAGGCCGTGGCCTGGGCGACCAGCTGCGGTCCGGCGACCCCGTGCCCTGACGGCGCATCGAACGACACATGGTCGGCCTCAGCCCGAAGCCGGAACGGCCAGCCGCTCATGCTCAGCTTCGTATAGGTCACCTGCCATCCGGCGGCGCGCATCCCGTCGACCTGGGCCTCCAGCCGCGTCTTCACCTGATCGGCGAGGTAGAACCACCAGACGCTCCAGCCAGCCACCACGATCAGCAGCAGGACGAAGGGGCCGAACAGGCCGGCGCGGCTGTGCTTTTTCGGGGGTGCGGTGTCGCTCATGAGGTCCTGTTACAGCAGAGGCGTCGGGAAATGAACGCTTCACACGCCCGCTCGCCTCAGGCCTGATTGAGGATCAGAGCATGGATTTCGTCGCTCGACAGCACAGGGTCGGGCCGCGTCAGGCACTCCCATTCGACCTCTGGCATTCCGGCGAGACACGCCTTCAGTTCCCCCATGCGCGGAACGTCGCGACCTCGCGCCAGGGTCCAGGCATGGCGTTGGGCCTCGTTCCGACGCCCGGCCTTGAGCAGAACCTCCAACAAGACCCGATGAGCATCAAGCCGGCCCGGCGTCCGCCGCACCCCGGTCCTGGCGCAAGCGATCGCCTCCTCCCATCTCCCCCGGCCAGCCCAGGCGTGGGCGGCGAGGCCGAAGAACTGCCGCCGTTCACCGAAGAACTCTCCGGCTCGCGCCATCAGGGCGGAAAATCCGGCGTCATCCCCCGTCTGGACGCAGCGCTCGAATGCGCGCCGCCAGAACTCCGCAAACCCGGGCGACAAGGCCAGCAGCCGTTCCAGAGCCAGGGCTGCAAGCCCTCCATCCTGGTGAGCTGTCGCGGCCAGGGACAACACGTTCCAGGTCTGGGTGTCTTGCGGGAACAGCCGGCGCGCCCTGTCCGCATTCTCCATCACCCAGCCCCAATCCGACCGTTCCGCCCGCCCCAGAAACTCGGCATAGAACGGGTAGTCTCCGTCCCAATCGGCGCCGAAAGCCGTTTGCCGCGATCGCGGAACGGGGTGGCAGCTGGTGAAATTGATGCCCTCCCCACAGGCCAGCTGACGGGTGACTTCCCCGATGGCGACCGGATCGCATCCGGGAAGGCGAAGGGCGAAGTCGGACAGCATCGCCGCGTTAAGGCGCGCGCCGGGATGCAGGGCGCTGTGAAACAGCGGCTCGCGCCGCCCGACGGTCAGCATCATCCCGGCATAGTCCGTCTGGGCCCCGGACTGGCGCTGGCAGGCCCGAACTGCATCGACGTCCGCCTCGAACAGCGCCTCCGGCGACTGCTCGACCCCGTAGTGCCGCTGGAATTCCGCCGGACTCTGGGCGAAAAACTGGAGCTGCGGAAACCGGATCACGGCCTCCACATCGCCGTTCCACGGCCTGGCATGGTCCGGAGGCGCCAGGGTCACCTGTTCGCCGCTCACCACGGGTCTGCCGGCGTCGCGGGCTTCGCGGACCAGGGCCATCGCCTCGGCCTCATCAACAAAGACGCAGGCCTTGCCTCCCCAAGCCGGGATAAACCCCAGATCGCTGCCGACGACGCAGGCTTCAGCCAGACCGGAATGGCGTAGAACGGCCGCCAGGAAGTGGGCCTGACAGTTTCCTTCGACCAGAACCAGAGGCCGCTGTTCGCCGCCGGGCATCTAGGCGCTCCCGGCCGCGAGGGAAGAGACCTCCTCGCCCAAGAACCCCTTCGTCAGCTCCACCGCCTCGACCAGCCCCATGCGCATGACCTCGGCGCCAGGGGGCAGGCTGGCGAACAGGCGGGTCGGGGTGGCGGCGTCGAGCATGACGAAGACCCCCTTGTCATCGGCGCGGCGGATCAGCCGGCCGAAAGCCTGGGCGATGCGGGCGCGGGCGAGGCTGTCGTCATAGCCGCGACCGGCGGCGCTCTCGCCCCCGAACTTCAGCCGCCGCGCCTTGTGCAGCAGGTCGGGCCGCGGCCAGGGCACGCGGTCGAAGGCCAGCAGGCGCAGCGACCGGCCCGGCACATCGACGCCGTCCCGAACCGCATCGGTGCCCAGCAGACAGCTGTCCTGCTCGGCGCGGAAGATGTCGACCAGGGCGCCGACCTCCAGCGGATCGACGTGCTGGGCGTAGAGGGGATAGCCGGCCTTGGCCAGGTCCGGGCCCAGCCGCTCATAGACCGCCTTCAGACGCCGGATGGCGGTGAACAGGCCGAGCGACCCGCCGCCCGCCGCGAGGAAGAGTTCGCGCATCGCCGCCGCCGTCTGGCGCGGATCGTCCTTGGCCACGTCCGTGACGACGATGACCCGGCTGTTGGCCTCATAGTCGAAGGGACTCTCGACCTTCAGCGTGCGCGGCGGCTCGATCAGCCGGGCCGAGCCGGTGCGCATCCGGGCCATGTCGAACTGGTCGCCCCCCGCCGCCGCCGCGATGGGGTCGCTGAGCGTCGCACTGGTCACCAGCACGCCATGCGAGGGCAGGATGACGGCGGCCTCCAGCGGCACGGTCGGATCGATCCAGTGGCGGCGCAGGGCCACGTCGTGGATACGGCCGAAGGCGGTCTCGACCGACAGCCAGTCGACGAAGTCCGGATCCTGTTCGTCCCCGCCTTCCTGAAGGGCGGCCAGCATGGAGCGCCAGCCCGGCAGGGTCATGCGGGCCCGGCGGTCGAGACCCCGCAGCGCGCCCTCGATCCGCGCCCGGGCCGAGGGTTCGAGCTCGGCGGATTCCTCGTCGAGGATGTCTTCCAGATGCCGGGCCAGGGCCAACAGCGGCGCCTCCAGAGCGGCGATGGCCTGGGCGGCGCCGCGCGCGGTTTCCAGCAGGGGCTCGGTCGCCGGGCGAACGGCGCATTCGGTGCCGAACTCCGATGACGCCGAAGACGCGGCCTCCGACGTCCGGGCGCGAATCTGCTCCAGCGCCGCCATGAGGAATTGTTCGATCGGGCCGACGGGGTTCACCTCGCCCGAGGGCGGGGCGATGCGGCCCGAGATGCCCTCGCCCGGGAAGGCGGCGGCGGCGCGGATGGCGTCCTGCAGCGCCTTCCGCGCGGCGCTGTCGTCGCCGACCAGATCGCCGAGCCGCTGCTCCAGCCCGCGCCCCCGACGCCCCCGGCCTTCGGGACCACGGATCCAACGGCGCAGCTCGGCGGCCTCCTGACCCGAAAGGCAGGCGGAGAAGGCGCTGTCGGCCGCGTCGAACAGATGGTGGCCCTCGTCAAAGACGATGCGCTTCAGGGCGGCGGTCTCCCCGTCCTGTTTCAGGCCGCGCGCCGACCGGGCGCCGTCGAAGGCCGCCTGGGTCATGACCAGGGCGTGGTTGGCGACGACGAGGTCCGCCTTGCGGCTGGCGCGGATGGTCTTTTCGACGAAACAGGTGCGGTAGTGGGGGCAGGCCGCATGGACGCATTCGCCGCGCCGGTCGACGAGGTTGGCGGCCGAGGCCTGATTACTCTGGGGCGTGGCGAACAGGCCGGGCAGCCAGCCGGGGAAGTCCCCGCCGGTCATATCGCCGTCGCGGGTGTGCAGCGCCCAGCGGCTGGTCAGGGCGAGACCGATCAGGTCGCCGTTCCCCAGCTGGGCCGCCTGAACCATGTCCTGAAGATTGAGCAGGCAGAGGTAGTTCTCACGCCCCTTGCGAACCACGGTCTTGCGCTTGCGCTCGGCCGGGTCGGGCCAGAGGCTGGCGCTCTCGCGGTCGATCTGGCGCTGCAGGGCGCGGGTATAGGTCGAGACCCAGGCCGCCCCCTGATTTCGCTCGGCCCAGACGGAGGCCGGGGCCAGATAGCCGAGGGTCTTGCCCGTGCCGGTGCCCGCCTCGGCCAGAAGCACGCGAGGGCGGCCTTCTTCGTTGCGCGGCGAGAAGGCGTAAGCGGCCTCGGCGGCATAGTCGGACTGGGTCGGGCGGGTCTCGTCCAGACCCGAGGCCTGCAGCAGCTTGGCCAGACGGATGCGGGCGCTCTCGCTATCGACCGGAGACGAACCGGCGTCGCCGCGCGGAGCCTCATCTTCCCACTCCGGCAGGCGAGACCAGGCGTCGAGGCCGGAGCCGCGATAGCGGCGGTCGCGCAGGGGAGCGTGCTGCAAAGCGCCCGCCACTCGCCATGCCCAGCCCCAGGCGCCGGCCCCCCCGCCTCCAGCGGCCTTGCCCAGCGTCTCGACCAGGGTGAAGGCCTCCTCCCGACCCGGGTAGGCGGGATCGGCCAGTTCGCGCAGCAGGGCGCCGGCGGCGTGACGCAGGGCCTCGGCCTGGGCCTCCGCCCCCTTGGGCTCCGACAGGCCGAGCGCGAGGGCCAGACCACTCGGCGACGGGGCGCAGAAGCGGGCGGGCCGGACGAAGGCGTAGAGCTCCAGCACATCGAGGATGTCGGGCGAACGCGGCGGCGCGGCGAGACCCAGACGGCGCGCGGTCAGGCTGGCGTGGGCGACCATGACCGGGGCGGTGGTGAAGGCGCCCTCGGCGGCGCCGCGACCGATCTTGCGCGCCCCCTCATCGTCGCAGATGGCCCCCGCGCCCGGCGGCACGGCGAGCGCCGGCGGCAGGGCCAGCCAGGCCTCGGCGCCGGTCACGGACGGATGGGTGATGACGGATTCGCCTGACACCGCCCCTAGATAGCGATTCCGGCCCGGAAACGGAACGGGAACACGCAACTGCGAACGCGCATGCCCTTTCCTCGCCGCGCCCCCCTGCTATGACGGGTCGAAATGGCCGCTCCCGAAACTCCCGCCGAAACCTTCAAGCGCGCCCTGGCCCATGCGGCCCGGGCCCTGGCCGAGCAATCGGAGCTGGAGGTCGTGTTCGGCTCGGACGGGCCGAAGCTGGCGAACGGCGTCCTGACCCTGCCGCATCCGCCGCGCGACCCGTCGGGGCCGGACAGCGCCACGGTCCGGGGCCAGGCCGACCGGCTGGCCCTGCGTCTGGCCAATCACGACCCGGCCGTGAACGCGAAACTGCGCCCATCCGACAGCCAGGCCGCCGAGGTTTTCGACGCGGTCGAACAGGCGCGGGTCGAGGCGGTGGGATCGAACGCCCTCGCCGGGGTCCGGGCCAATATGAACGCGGCCCTGCTGACCCGGCTGGAACGAATGGGAGCCCTGCGCGCCGAGGCCGAGCGGGTGCCGATGGCCGAGGCCGTGGCCCTGCTGGTGCGCGAACGGATCACCGGCCAGCGCAATCCTGACGGGGCCGGCGCCATGCTCGATCTGGTGCGCCCCAATCTGGAAGCCAAGGCCGGCGCCCAGTTCGACAAACTGGCCGCGGTCGCAGAAGATCAGGCCGCCTTCGGCAAGGTGCTCAAGGAGGTGCTGCGCGCCCTGGAGCTCGACCCCGGCGACGGCAAGGGCGACGACGCGTCCGAGGATCAGGGCGACGAGGAGCCCGATCCGCAGGACCCTGACGCCAACGACGATCAGGACGAGGAAGAGGACGACGGCGGCGGCGAAGGCGGTCAGTCGATGGACGGCTCCTCCGACGATCAGGCCGCCGAGGAGGAGCGCGACAGCCGCCCCGACGGAGCGCCCGCCGAGATGGACGGCGACGCCACGGACGACGGCCCGGAACTGTCGGAGGGCGACCTGCCCAACCGTCAGCAGACGGCCGACGACGGCCGGACCATCGACGCCTACCGCGTCTTCACCACCGCCTTCGACGAGACGGTGGACGCCGCCGACCTGTGCGATCCGAACGAGCTGGAACGGCTGCGGTCGTTGCTCGACCAGCAGCTGACAGCCCTGTCCTCGATCGTGGCGCGGCTGGCCAACAAGCTGCAGCGGCGTCTGATGGCCCAGCAGAACCGCACCTGGACCTTCGACCTCGAGGAGGGGGTGCTGGACACGGCCCGCCTGACCCGGGTGATCACCGATCCGACCAGCCCGCTCAGTTTCAAGGCCGAGAGCGAGAGCCCGTTCCGGGACACGGTCGTGACCCTGCTGCTCGACAACTCCGGCTCGATGCGCGGGCGGCCGATCATGGTGGCGGCGGTCTGCGCCGACGTCCTGGCGCGGACGCTGGAGCGGTGCGGGGTCAAGGTCGAGATCCTGGGCTTCACTACCCGGGCGTGGAAGGGCGGCCAGTCGCGCGAGGCCTGGATCACCGCCGGCAAGCCGCCCATGCCCGGCCGCCTGAACGACCTGCGCCACATCATCTACAAGGCCGCCGATGCGCCCTGGCGCCGGGCCAAGAAGAACCTCGGCCTGATGATGCGTGAGGGGCTGCTCAAGGAAAACATCGACGGCGAGGCCCTGACATGGGCGCACGACCGGCTGCGGTCGCGCACCGAGGCGCGCCAGATCCTGATGGTCATCTCCGACGGCTCGCCGGTCGACGATTCCACGCAGAGCGCCAACGCCGCCCTCTATCTGGACAAGCATCTGCGCCAGGTGATCGAGCGGATCGAGACCCAGAGCCCGGTCGAGCTGATCGCCATCGGCATCGGCCACGACGTGACCCGCTGGTATCGCCGCGCCGTGACCATCGTCGACGTCGAACAGCTGGGCGGGGTCATGATCGAGAAGCTGGCCGAACTGTTCGAGACCGAGCCGAAGGCGGCGACGCGCAAGGCCGGAACTGGCCGCGATCCTGCACGACGGGCGGCATGAATCCTCAAATGAAGCGTCTGCTCGTGGTCTGGGGCGTGATGACCCTGACCGCCTGTTCGGGCTCGATGGGCGTGCCGCGCCCCTATGTCCCGGCGGTCGGCGGCTGGATCCCGGAAGAGGCGACGATCAAGCCCGTGGGTCTGGGCCTGCCCGGCGGAGCGATGCTGGCGCCCGGCGTGGTCTTCGCCGGCGGGATCGAGATCGTGGCCCCGGTCGGGTCGCCCCTGCACAGTCTGTCGGACCTGAAGCTGACCGGCGACGGCGGCTTCGTCACCGTGTCCGACGTCGGCGATCTGGTCCGGGCCGAGCTCAGGCTGGACGCGCAAGGGCGGCTGACCGGAATCGACGGCGCCCGCACCCGCCGCCTGACCCTGGCCGACGGCACACCGATCCAGGACAAGTTCGAGGGCGATTCCGAGGGCCTGGCCCTGCTGGACGACGGCGAGCTTCTGGTCAGTTTCGAGCGCGACCACCGTATCTGGAACTATGGTCCCCTGGCCGCCCTGCGCGACCCGGTCCCGGCGGCCAGGCCCGACTTCCCCTTCCCCGAGAACGACGGGATGGAGGGACTGACGGCCGCGCCGCACGGCTGGCGGGTCAACGGCGAGAGCGGCGGGGTCTGGGACTGCACGCCGGGCGGCTGCACGGTGGTGACGGCGCCGCCGACGCCGCTTCTGCGCGACAGCGACTACCGGATCACCGGCATGGACAGGGACCCGCAGGGTGGCTGGTTCGTGGTGCAGCGCTCCTACGCCCCGCCGATCGACGCCCGTGCGCGGGTGCGGCGGATGACGGCGGACGGAACGCTCGGCCCCGTCCTGGTCGAGCTGAAACTGCCCGGCACCACCGACAATTTCGAGGGCATAGCCGCCGAGACCCGCAGTGGACCGGGCGGCGAGCGGACGCGGATCTACATCCTGTCTGACGACAACTTCAGCGCGGCCCAGCGGACCCTGATGCTGGCCTTCGACGTGAGATCG
>Ga0209630_10003284_pt1 | contig 14804 bp, 15 predicted proteins | sample COG_01_FD_184745 | JGI IMG/M metagenome (GOLD analysis project Ga0209630, IMG submission 184745) | Pelagic Microbial community sample from North Sea - COGITO 998_met_01 (SPAdes) (version 2) | ecosystem: Environmental > Aquatic > Marine > Neritic zone/Coastal water | place: Helgoland, sampling... | reverse complement strand
TCTCATCTGCAACAATTTTACCATCGTTTATTATAATGATACGGTCACAAATAGCCTCCACCTCCTGCATGATATGAGTAGATAGTAAAATCGTCTTTTCTTTTCCAAACGTTTTAATCAATTCGCGAATTTCAACCAATTGGTTTGGATCTAACCCACTCGTAGGTTCATCAAGAATCAGTACTTCTGGATCATGCAACATAGCTTGCGCTAATCCAACTCTTTGTCGATACCCCTTTGATAAAGCTCCTATTTTTTTATGCTGTTCCTTTTCTAGTCCAACAGATTTAATCATTTCTGTAACTCGATTTTTTTTGTTTTTTATTTTGTGCAAACGCGCAAGAAAGAGTAGATACTCTTTAACATACATATCTACATACAAAGGATTGTGCTCCGGCAAGTAGCCTACTTTTCTTTTTACTTTAATTGGGTCGTCATTTACATCTAGTCCGCAAACTGTTACTTCACCATTTGTTTGTGGAATAAAACAAGTAATTATTTTCATAGTGGTAGATTTTCCAGCGCCATTTGGCCCAAGAAACCCTACTATTTCTCCCTTAGGTATTTCAAATGAAATGTTATCTAAAGCGTTTTGATTTCCGTATTTTTTTGTAACGTTTTTGACTGATATCGACACAACTTATGTTTGAAAGATGAAAATAAAAAACAAAGAAAACCAATTCTCCATTCATATTGCGAATATATCTATAATTAAGGAAAGTGAATTAGTTACCAGAAACATTCATCAACAATTTGGTGTTGGATTATTTTTACTATCAGTCATTTCGAGCATAGCCGAGAAATATTCTGGTTTTCAAGTTCAATGAATGAATATTTCTGCATTACAGTCAAAATGATATCTAGTTATGGATGAAATTATTAATACCACGTCATTTTCACTACTTTTACGAAAATGATTTTAGAAGGTGCTATAGTGATGCGATCAACAGGAAGTTGGTATTTAATCCGAACAAAAGAAGGAGAGGAAGTTGAGGCGCGTATTAAGGGTAAATTTAGAATAAAAGGGATAAAAACAACTAATCCGGTTGCGGTTGGAGATCTTGTGGACTTTACCTTAGAAATGGATAACACCGGGGTAATTACGAAAATACATCCACGTAAAAATTATATAATTCGTAAATCGGTAAATTTATCCAAGCAGGCTCAAATAATTGCATGCAATATCGATCGAGCACTGTTGGTAGTTACTATTTCTAATCCAGTCACCCAAACGGGATTTATTGATCGTTTTTTAATTACAGCGGAAGCTTATCACATACCAGTAACAATAGTCTTTAATAAGATTGATATATACTCGGAAAAGGATCAATTAAAATTGGATGAGTTGATTATTGCTTATTCTAAGATGGGTTATCATTGTATGTATGTTTCTGCTGAAACGGGCGCAGGAATGGCAGAAATTAAGAACATGCTTGCCGATAAGACAACCATGTTAAGTGGTCACTCAGGAGCCGGCAAGTCCACGTTAATTAATAAGATTGATAGCAATCTAGCATTAAAAACCGGTGATATCTCAGAATCACACTTTAAAGGAAAGCATACTACAACGTTTGCGGAAATGTTTGAATTGGAGTTTGGTGGATTTATTATAGATACACCTGGAATTAAAGGATTAGGGATTGTAGATATTGACAAGGAAGAAATGAGTCATTATTTTTTAGAAATGCGGGCTTTATTACCAGAATGTAAATTCCATAACTGTCAACATTTAAAAGAACCTTCTTGTGCTATTAAAAAAGCGGTTGAAACTGGAGGCGTGGAGGAGTTTAGGTATAAAAATTATCTTTCGATGTACCACGGAGATGATGAGAATTATAGAACAGTAGATTATTAATGAGGGTTCTTGTTCAAAGAGTATCGGAAGCATCGGTTGTAGTTGAGAATGAACTTCGCAGTGAAATAGGCAGTGGAGTGTTAATTTTACTCGGAATTGAAAACGAGGATAATCAAGAAGATATTGATTGGTTGTGTGCCAAAATTGCTAAATTGAGGATATTTCCAGACGCTGAAGGAATAATGAATTTATCATTGATGGATACAAAAGGTGAAGCGTTAGTTGTGAGTCAGTTTACGCTGCATGCTAGCACAAAAAAAGGGAATAGGCCATCTTATATTAAGGCTGCTCGTCCAGAAGTCGCAATACCGTTGTATGAAGAGTTTGTTTCGCGATTGACTCAAGTTTTGGATAAAGAAATTGCAACAGGAGAGTTTGGAGCGGATATGAAAGTTCGATTAATTAATGATGGCCCGGTCAGTATTTGGATTGATTCAAAATCAAAAGAATAAGCTATATGAGAATTAGAAACTGGTCATTAGGGTATTTGTTTGGATATATATTTACGACAATAGGCGTTCGTTCTTTTTATCGAAAATATAAAGTAGTTGGAAAAGATAATATTCCGAAAGGAAAACCAATTCTATTTGCTGGAAATCATCAAAACGCTTTTTTAGAAGGTGCTATTCTTGGATATGTAACGCGTTCACCAATATATTTTCTAGCAAGATCAGATATTTTCAAAAAGAAATCTGCCAATTTTATTTTAACCAGTTTAAATGCACTTCCCATTTATCGAGAACGGGATGGCGCTGATTATAGAGATAAAAACGAAGAGGTATTTGAACAGTTTTATGATTTACTGAGCAAAAACAGAAGGATTGTAATATTTCCAGAAGGTAATCATGGGAGGTATCAGCAATTAAGGTCTGTGAAAAAAGGTATTTTCAGAATAGGAGTCGGTGCAGAGACTAAGTATAATAACGAATTAGATGTTCAGGTAGTTGCGGTTGGAATTAATTACGGGAAATTTGAAAACATGGGTGGCGACTTACTCATTCAATTTGGTAAGCCAATAGCGATTAAAGACTACATCGCAGATAATTCAGCGACGCAAGAAGAAAATTACATTGTACTTTTAAGTGAGCTCAGAAAGCGAATGAGTGATCAAATGATAGATATTCAGAAAATGGATTATTATGATTTGATTCATTACACTATGAAAACATTTGATTCTGAAATTGGTTTGTTAGAACAAAATGAACGTAATGATGTAGTTTCGGAATTCAAGAGACAAAAAGGATATATCGAAAATGCTGAGAGTTACATTGAAAAAGATGTTGAAAATGCGAATGTAGTCCTAAAAGTAGCTTTAGAATTTAAGGAAGGAATTAAGAAAGAGAAGTTGTCTTCTTGGTTGTTTAAAAAAGAAAATCACTCAGTTTTTGGTCACGCCTTTTTATTGATTCTACTTTTCCCATTGCATTTATATGGAATGCTTAATAGTTATTTGCCTTATCGAATTCCCGCTTGGTTTGTAGAGAAAAAAGTAGCAGATATTCACTTTCATGCTTCGATAAAGTTACTTGCTGGATCCATTTTGTTTGTGATTTTTTGGGGGATTCAAATTAGTTTAGTCGCAATCTTTACAGATAATTATTATTGGTTAATGTACTTTGGGTCATTAATTATTTCAGCTTGGATTAGCTATAAGTATTGGATTTATTTCTTAAAATTGAAAGGAAAAATACGTTACAATAAACTCCAAAAGCAAAAAGGTGACACTTTTAAAAAGTTAAAAATTCAACACCAAGAGTTAAAGGAGTTTGTACACAAATCATATCAAAAATGAAAAATAACTTAGGCATTGAAGAGGCTCAGAAGAAAGTGGATAATTGGATCAAGAAATTTGGTGTTCGTTACTTTAGTGAGCTGACTAATATGGTAATGCTAACGGAAGAGGTTGGAGAAGTTGCTCGTGTTATTAGTAGAAGGTATGGTGAGCAATCAGAAAAGGAGTCAGATAAAGATAAGGACTTGGGAGATGAAATGGCAGATGTATTGTTTGTGTTACTTTGCTTAGCCAATCAAACAGGAGTAAATTTGGAAGAAGCATTGGAAAAAAACTTAAAGAAGAAAACGATTAGGGATTCAGATAGGCATCATAACAATGAGAAACTGCATTGACTTCGGCTACTCTCAGTCAACTAATTTAATGATCGGCATCGTTACCTAAAAATTCATCTGTAACAAATGCTTGTGCTCATTTATAATCCTGTTAAAAAAGTTTTAAAAGCACCCCAATATTTCTCATTACCTTCTGTAGTTTCCCAAAGTGCGCTTGAACCATGAATTCCTTCAAAATCAGGTTGAAAGTGATTTACCCAAACAGTATCTATTCCTGAAATAAGCGTTTTAGAAGCTTCTGTTTCTGTTTTAGAGGATGTAATGAAAATGGGTTTATCGTACCCTATGATTGAATCTTGAATATTTATTCCCTTAATATATTCTCCAGGGCTAAAAGCTGCTACTGCTTTTACTTTGTCATTGTTTTTACCAATTAACAAAACCAGTGAAGCAGAGTAGGAGCTTCCTACTAATACAATGGATTGATTATCATTAAGTTTAAATAAATAATCAATCGCCGCCTCAATATCCTGTTTTGCGTCTATATATTCAGTGGGTAATTCCTTTTCTTTAGCTAGTTGTGCCGTTTTATTTATAATGTTGTTTGCTTCATTTCCTGACCGTTGGTCAATGGCAATACTTGAAAAACCGATGCTACCAATTCTGAATGCAGTTTCTCGATATTCACCTCTACTATATCCTGCTTGGTGACATAGTAGAACCTTGGGTTTACTATCTTTTCTTTCGTAGATATCAGCGAAGATTAATAAGCTATCTCTAGAAGGGAAAGAGTCGTGTTGTATGAAGCGACTTTCTGATTGCTTTGAGATTGGAGTTGCATCCATATGCAAACTGTCAAATTTGCCTTCGTCAATTTTTTCAATTGTTTTTTCCTTTGGCGGAGGCTTGCAAGCAATAGCAAGAACCATAGTAGCTATTAATAGAATTGATTTCATGTAGCGAAAGTAAGATAAAATCGAATATATCAGTAGAAGTAAAGCAAGCTTTAATTATCTCATGGTTTCTATTAAAATGGTCCTAATCATATCTCCAAAAATGTTTTCACGCATTTTTTTGTAATCTCCCATTTTCCAATCCTGAATTACATATGGAGTGGGCTGGTTAATTTTATTTAAAGCTAACAGATTTGGGATGATAGTGCTACTTTTATAGATTTCGAAACTATTTGGGTGTAGAATTGAAATGTTTATTGATGAGCTCGTTTTAATATCTTTATATGAAATTAGGTTATTTTTTTCTTGGGCAAACAAAATTGAAGCTTTTGCAGAAATTATCAATATTATAAGGAGAAGTTTCATAACTAGTTGTTGCCACACAATTAAGCGCAACAAAAGTAAGTTACATAAAATAATAGACTAAAACAAGCTTTATTCGCAGCCCTTTACCAGTTTCTTTTCTAGTGAGTTGCTGTGAATATTGTATTAATTTTCTAAATTTAATTTTTGCTTCAGTTCCTTGGATAAAGCATCTTTATGAAGTATAATAGAAATAGTATTCATTCGAAAGTATGCTTCTGAGACAAGGATATGTCCTTTAAATTCTTCAAGTCCTCGATCATCTCCCCAGGAGTTTTTGACAATAAAATAATTTTTTCCATCTATTCCCTTTGCCATACCTACGATGTGCATTAAGTGATCATCGCTAACTGTATAATTGTCAAAATTTATTTGTCTAGCTTCTTGGGTAACATCCATTTCTTTTGCAGTGGTAATAAAGTTTGGTTTTTCACCTTTCAATGATTGCAGGGCGATTCCTACTTTGGAGTTAAATCCATTATTACTTACGTCAGCATCCCAATCTAGTGTGAAGCCATCTTTTAACGCTTTTTTTGCCGTTTCAACCATTTCATCTAATCGAACGTTGTAAAATCTACCATTGTCCCAATTATCAGGGATATCTAATATAAAGTTAGTGTAGAATGGGTGATGCGAGTAGGAAGTAAGTGTGATATAGTTTTGACTAGATAGTCCTAATTCTTTCGCAAAACTCTTTGGTGTATAGGCTTTATCCTTGTATTGGAAGTTATTAGGATATTCTCCCAAGTATACGTTCAATAATGCACTGTAACCTTCTTTCCACATTGGCGTTAGTTTTCCTCCTTTATTTGTTACAATGGCTTTTAAAAAACCTTCTAATATACTTGCCAGTTCAGCATGATTGTGTTTTTCTGTGCCCATTTGCAGCCCGTTAAAAACTTCATTAGGAACAATTCCATACATGTCAACCGCATTTAATAAATCGTGCCCCAAACTACCTTCTCCAAACTGTGTTTTGCCATGTCTACGAACGTAGTTTTCTGCTTTGTTGATATATACTTGTCTTGCAATAAAAATTTCGGAAAGATTGTGAATTCCTTTTCCCTTTCTGATTAATTCAGACTCTAAAAAAGAAGAAGCAGCGAAGCTCCAGCATGTTCCAGTTTGTCCTTGGCTTTCGACAGCATTAGCATCCCATTGAACCACTTTTTCAAATGATAGAGTGTCTTGTGCTATTGCATAATTAAAAGTAAAGGCTAAAACTATAATGATAATCTTTTTCATAATTCTGATTTTGGTTCACCAAATTTAGGAAAGTGTTAGAGGTTTGCAAATTAAAATGGTATAAACGGTGCTGTTATACTGCTGGAGTTAAAACAAAGAGTATGTTAGCGTCTGTTGGGTAATCTTCAATGTAGTCTGTCGCTTGATACATACTCCGCTTAATAAAATCAATTATTGGTTCTCCAGATTGAAATTCACATTCCCAACCATCGTAATTTTTTTCGATGCAGCCTTCCATTAGTTCCAATACATCTCCTTTTACTATAGGAACTCCAATTCTAGCAAGTTTGTTAATCGCAATAAGGGCGTCTGGTTTTTTAAATGCCCAATTATCGATTCCTATTTCTTCTAATGAGAATCCGGCTTTTAGAATTTCAAGAACTTTGGTCGGCCATTCTTTAGTCATGAGTTATTTTTTATGAAGGTAGGTATTATTGTGATAGGTTATTTTTTGACCAATCTCTTACAGAAACGAATTTCTGACGACCTTAAATAAAAAAAGCCAGATACTTTCGTATCCGGCTTTTTAATGTGGGCCCTGTAGGATTCGAACCTACGACCCCCTGCTTGTAAGGCAGGTGCTCTGAACCAACTGAGCTAAGAGCCCTCTCTTTTGAGGAGTGCAAATATATATCTTTTCTGTCTCTCACCAAATAATTAGGAAAAAAAATCGTGAAGTATTTCAGATACCACAAAAGTACTTCCACCCACCAAGATTAAATCATCTGGATTGGCATTTTTTAAAGTTGAGCTAAAGGCTTCGGAACAAGTCGAAAAACTTATTGTAGTTTGTTTTTTGGAAAATGATTTCTCTAATTCATCCGCGGAGACTGCTCTTGGAATATTAGGCGCACACAAGTAATATTTCGCTTCTTTCGGAAGAAGATCAATCACTTTTTCTATCTCTTTATCTGCAACCATTCCCCAAATAATATGGAGTTGATTGTAGTTCTCTTTATCCAATTCTTTAATTGTTTGGGCAATTGCGTGCACATTGTGTCCAATATCTGCAATAATTTTGGGAGAGTTCTGTAATGTTTCCCAACGCCCTCTCAATCCAGTGTTTGTCTGTATCGATAGTAGGCCTTTACTAATGGATTCAGTAGTTATTTTTGAAAATGTTTCTTGGATTAAATCAACAACGGTTAATGCAGTTGCGATATTATTATTTTGAAAGTCACCTTTAAGACTAGAAAGAGGTTGGCTGTTCTTTCTTGATGCTAGGCGCACTGGCGAGTTATTTTGTAGGGCAATCTCTTCAAAGATAGATTGCATTTCTATTCCCTTACCCAGCACAACAGGAGTATTTGTCTTTATGATTCCTCCCTTTTCTCTTGCAATGGCTTCTAAGGTGTTTCCTAAGTACTGAGTATGATCTATTCCAATAGATGTAATAACGCTTGCTAGGGGAGTTACAATGTTGGTAGAGTCCAATCTTCCACCCAAGCCTGTTTCTATACAAGCAATATCAACTTTGTTGGATTTAAAGTAGTCAAATGCCAATGCTGTGCTCCATTCAAAAAAGGAAGGTTTTATCTCACTAAAGACGTGGTTATGGTTTTTTACAAAGTCAATTACGCAGTTTTCAGGAATAACCTCACCATTAATTCTTATTCTTTCCCTAAAGTCGAGTAGGTGAGGAGAGGTAAATAATCCAACCTTATATCCACTTTCGGTTAAAATGGAGGCAAGCATATTACAAACAGAGCCTTTTCCGTTTGTTCCTGCAACATGTATTGTTTTGAACTTGTTTTGTGGATTGTCTAATAATTCACAAATATCAATAATGTTATCTAGCTTGCCATTGTAAGCTTTGCTTCCTATGTTTTGAAATTGAGGCAGTTGTTCGAAAAGGAAAGCAACCGTTTCTTTATAAGTCATTTACTAAATACAACTAGTTAACTTTGAATTCCAATTTGAGGGTTTTAACATCGTATTTGGTTTCAGCACTGGTCGGTTTGTATATGAATTCTAATGCTTTCTTTTCCGCTAGCTCAATAATAGTTTTATCTGATGTATTGGTAAAAGAATTTGATAGTTGAGCTTCAGACCAGTATACTTTACCATCCTTATTGATTTTAATTTTGACAGCTACTTTGGCAGGAGTAGTAGTTAAGTTATCTAAGCTAGGAACGTTCTTTATTTTTCTACTAGAACCATCACCAACACCTTCACCATTTCCTAGGCCATCGCCACCTCCAGTGCCTCCTCCTGAACCACCTTCTCCGATTCCACCTTCTTCGCCACTTCCGCTTCCAAAAACATTTCCTAAATCATATTCAGCTTCTTGCTCGTCAGATTCTCCGTTACCATCAGAACCACTTGCTTCTTGGGCAGATTCTGCAGTAACAGCAGATTCTTCTTCTTGTGTTGCTACTTCATCTTCAGAACTCTCGTTGGTTTCTTCGTTTTGTTCTTTGGCACTTTGCGAAGTTTCTTTACTCTCCTCTTTGCTTCCACCTGCAGAGCCACCGCCAGCATCCGTAAAATCCATTACCATAACCACTTCTTTAGTAGGGTATGGAGGATCCGCTTGCTTCATTGAAGTGAACAACATCATTAGAAGTAAGAGAATTAAAAGGATAACAGCTCCTATAATACCCGCTTGTTTATCCTTTTTATTAATGGGTGCTAAATGTGCCATGAATAAAAGAATTAGTTATGGTTTCGTCTTTATAACGATTTTTAACTCATTTTGTTTCGCAATATCAATAACCCCAACAGAATATTCCCAGTCAGAAAGCTTGTCGCCAACCAATTCAATGGTTTTTTTATGATCTACGTATTGCATTATTGTAGTGCCTAATTTCTCAAGAGTTATTTCTTCATCGACATCCATTTTATCATTTTTAATCCAAATGATATTGTCTTTATTTACAAATACTTTTGTAATCGATTTATCGGTGGTAGAGGCAGGACCTGATTTTGGTAAGTCTATACTGTGACCAGCAGTTACCATTGTAGATAGAATTATGAAAAAAATCAATAACAGAAATACTAAATCTGTCATAGATGACATTCCTCCTTCAATTTTGATTTTATTGGACGATCTTAAACTCATCTTTTATTATTTGCCTGGTGCGTCTAGAATGTCTAAAAACTCGATAGAACTACCTTCCATTTTTTGTATAACTTTTTCAACTTTACTAACTAAGTAATTGTAGAATACGTAAGCTATAATACCCACAATCAAACCACCTACAGTAGTTATCATTGCTTCAAAAATACCACCAGAAAGACTTTGGATTTCAACTCCTTCGTTACTCATCGTATGCATTACTTGAATCATTCCCAATACCGTTCCTAAAAACCCAATCATTGGTGCTACACCAGCTGTAGTAGCTAATATTGATAGTCTTGTTTCTAATTTGTAAACTTCAATTTTACCAACATTCTCAATAGAAACAGCAATATCTTTCATTGGTTTTCCAATCTTAGAAATTCCTTTTTCAATCATTCTAGCCATCGGGTTGTCAGATGTAGTACACAATTGTTTGGCTTCATCTAATTTCCCATCATTAACATATTCTTTAATCTTAGCCATGAAATCTCTCTCTTCATTCAAAGCTCTTCGAATTGCAAGGAAGCGTTCGATAAAGATATAAACAGTTAATGCAGAAAGCAGAAACAACATAGACATGATGATAATACTTGTCCAACTGTATTCTCCAGTTTCCGTATCAAATCCCCATATTAATTCCCAAAGAGAAATGTCTGTTGTTTTTGTCAATGTATCAGAAATCGCATCACCAACTTCTATCTGAATTCTATTTATTAAATCGAAAATATTCATATTCATTTATTTTTAACGTATAGTTAAGTTCAATTGTTGTTTAAGACATCAATAAGAATACACCTGCACCTGCAAGATATCCAAATAATGCTAACCAAGCCATGTTTTTTAAATACCAAAAGAAAGAAATTTTTTCCATTCCCATTGCTACAACTCCGGCAGCCGAGCCAATAATTAACATACTTCCACCAGTACCAGCAGCATATGCAATAAAGTGCCAAATATGGTCATCTATTCCTACTTCATGTATGTCAAACATTCCCATGCTGGCAGCGACCAATGGAACATTGTCAATAACTGCAGATCCTGCACCTAATAGCATGATAAATACATTGGTGTCCATTGCTGCATTAACATCTTTACCGAAAGTAAAGATTAAGCCTAAAGATTCTAGTGCAGCAACCGTCATTAATATACCTAAAAAGAAAAGAATAGAAGGCATTTCTATTTTTGCCAAAGCTTTGAATGTTGGGCTGTTATGACCTCCGTCGTCTACATGATCTATCTCATCCTCTAAATTTGTCAAGCTAAATTGCCTTGCTGTAATTAGCTCAGCTACCAATGCAACAATTGACAGAGACAGCATCATGCCAATGTAAGGAGGGAGGTGTGTCACTGTTTTAAATATAGGAACAAAAACAATTAGTGACAGTCCTAAATATAGCATTAACGGTCCTTTCGCGTTTTCATTTCCATCTGCAGGAGGTGCTTCAAAGTGCCCCTGAAATGGTTTTAAGAAACTGGCTAGTATTGTTGGAACCAACATACAAACTAAAGAAGGCAATATTAAATACTCAACTAACTTAAGAGCACTTACTTTTTCTCCCATCCACAACATTGTAGTTGTAACATCTCCAATTGGAGACCAAGCACCACCAGCATTTGCAGCGATTATTATTAAACCTGCAAACCAAATTCGATCTTTATTGTCTGGGATTAGTTTTCTAAGAATTGTAATCAATACAATTGTAGCTGTTAGGTTATCTATAATAGCAGAAAGAATAAATGCAAGAACACACATTATCCAAAGCAATGTTTTTTTCTTATTCGTTCTTACGTAGTTCTTAATAGTACTAAAACCGTCAAAATGATCAATTATTTCCACGATAGTCATTGCTCCTACTAGGAAAATTAGGATTTCACATGTTTTACCAAAGTGATGTAAAAGCGTATGCTCTAACCATCCAGCTTTGGATGCGCTATAAGTTGCATGTCCTTCAACGTGGTCAGGTAATGAAGCAAATCCATCTACCATTGTATGGTGTCCTGAATCAAACCATTGTGTAAAATCTCCTAGTCCAAATGCAACTGCTGCCCAAGCAAGCGCCATCATTAGTAATGCAGGAACTAACTTATCTACTTTTAAACTATGTTCTAAGGTGATTGCTAAATAACCTAAAACGAATATGACAACAATTAATACTTCCATAATTTAAACAAGTTGATTTAAAGCAATCTCAAATGCAGTTTTTGCAATTTTCGTCTTACTCTTGTTAATGTTGTAAGCATTTTCCAAAGCCTTTTTTATTGTGTTTGATGTATCGATAAAGATTGCATCATCTTCAATTTTATCTAAGTCTGTGCTCATTAAATAAGCAAAAACTCTAGCCATCCCGCAGTTGGATATAAAATCTGGAATAACACTAATGTTATTATCTGTATAGTCAGCAATTTCTCCAAAGAAAATTTCAGGATCTGCAAATGGAACATTTGCTCCAGCTGCAATTACTTCCATTCCCGCAGAAATCATTCTATCGACTTGGTCCTTCGTTATTAATCGAGAAGCTGCACACGGAAGAAATACTTCTGCCTTCAAGTCCCATATTTTATTATTTACCTCTTCAAAAGATAACATATTTGGAGCATTCAATGCATTTCCATCTTTTTCTAAAAAGAGTGTTCTTATTTCTTCAAGAGAAAAACCATCTTCTTTTATCAAGCCACCAACGCGGTCAATAATTCCCACGATAAGAGCTCCTTCTTGCGCTAAGTAATATGCTCCAGCACTTCCAACATTACCCCACCCTTGAATGATAACGCGCTTTCCTTTAAGTTCCCCGCCATAGATGTTATAATAATGAATTACGGACTCAGCAACACCATATCCAGTAATCATATCTGCTACCACATATTTACGGGCAACTGATGGGCTGTACATTGAATTTTCAATAGCTTTTATAACGCCAAGTCTTAATTGACCAATACGGTTTATTTTTTGCGATTCCCTTGGTTGAAAATGCCCGTTGAAAACTCCTTCTTGTGGATGCCAAACTCCACAATCTTCTGTCATTGGTATAACTTCATGAATCTCGTCAACATTTAAATCCCCACCTGTACCATAGTAATGTTTTAATAATGGAGTAACTGCTTTATACCATCTTTCCAATACTCCTTTTTTACGCGGATCGTTTGGATCAAAATTGATTCCTGATTTAGCACCTCCAATAGCGGGTCCTGAAACGGTAAATTTTACTTCCATGGTCTTAGCCAAAGATTCAACTTCACGTTTGTCTAAGCCAACTCTCATTCTTGTTCCACCTCCAGCAGCTCCGCCTCTCAACGTGTTAATTACTACCCACCCTTCAGCCTCCGTTTCTTGATCTTTCCAATCAAAAACAATCTCCGGTTGTTTATTTTCAAACTTCTTTAGTAACTCTATCATTGTGTTGTTTAAATTGAAGCAAAAGTAACAAAATTTAATAGCTATCAATTTCAACATTTTGTTTTTTTTAAAGACACTTTGTTAATTAGATGTAATGCTATGTAATTGAATAGGTTATAAATAAATAGTCCCGCCTATAGAATCTTCTTTTGCTCCTGTTACTGACGCAAGACAATTAACGATTTGTTTTTTACGCAGAACTCCCAAGAAACCGAAAATTACAGCCTCTTTATACTCTATTATTTTGTTTTCAGGTATAATTATTTGTGCGTTGGTAGTTTTTTTTATCTCTGAAACCCAAAAAACATTAAATGCTCCGCCTCCTGTTATCAATACTTTTTTATTCGTGCAAATAGCTGGGAGTATTTTACAAATTTGATGTGCTAAGTGTTTTCCAAATGTGTTTAACTTATCTGCATTTGAAATGTCATATTTATCTAAAATAGGTCTGAAATTATTAATAAAGTTTTCTTTACCTAAAGACTTAGGGTGTGCTTTTGAGAAAAATGCGATCGCATTTAAATCAGTATATAAATTTCGATTAAAATTCCCTGAAGCACCTAATTTTCCTTTGTCATCGTACTCAATTCCTTCCAAGCTGCAAATGTAGTTGTTAACCATATTTGCCATTGCTAGGTCGTAGGAGATTCGTTTGCCCTTTGCTTTAAAAGAGATATTAGCAATTCCCCCAAGATTAAGGCAATAGTCATATGCAGAAAAGAGTAATTCATCCCCGATAGGGACTAGTGGTGCTCCTTGCCCTCCAAGAGCAACGTCTTTTGTTCGGAAATCACAAATTGTTTCGATACCTGTAATAGCTGCTATTTGGGCTCCACATCCGATTTGAGTAGTCAAGTTATTTTTAGGCTGATGGAAGACAGTGTGTCCGTGTGAAGCTATGAAGTCGACGTTTGTAATTTTGTTTTTTTTAATGAATTTGTTGACTTTATTTCCCATTAATTTTCCAAATTCAACATGAAATAGGGCATAGTTTATAGCAGTTTCATTTTCTAAATTCGCTAACTTATATTTTTGTTCTTTGGAGTAAAACATTGTTTCATGATGGGCTAAACTAAAATGCCATTTATTGTCAAATTTAAAATTGCAATATGCTATATCTAAACCATCCAAAGATGTGCCTGACATTAACCCTATTACGTCGAAAGATTCCATAATTTAACTTAAAAAAGTTGCTCAAGGTGAAGATAACAACTAATTTTGAAGTATTAATTAAAGATTGAATTTTAATACTAATAGTTGATAACATGGATTTTAGATTAACGGAAGAACAGATGGCGGTTAGAGATGCTGCTAAAGATTTTGCACAAAACATGTGTAAGCCGGGAGTGATTGAAAGAGATACCAACCAGCAAGTACCTTTAGAGCAATTAAAGCAACTAGGAGAACTTGGTTTTATGGGGATGATGGTTGATCCAAAGTATGGAGGAAGTGGAATGGATACGATTTCTTACGTTTTGGCTATGGAAGAAATCTCAAAAATAGATGCTTCTGTTTCTGTTGCTATGTCTGTAAATAATTCATTAGTTTGTTGGGGTTTGGAACAATTCGGAACTGAAGAACAAAAACAAAAATATTTAATTGATTTGGCTTCTGGAAATAAAATAGGAGCATTTTGTCTTTCCGAGCCAGAGGCTGGTTCGGATGCAACTTCCCAAAGAACTACAGCTATAGATATGGGAGACCATTATTTACTGAACGGTACAAAAAACTGGATAACAAGCGGAAGCACTGCTTCCACTTATATTGTAATTGCGCAAACTGATGTGGATAAGGGGCATAAGGGAATTAATGCTTTTATCATAGAAAGAGGGATGGAAGGTTTTATTGTTGGAGCTAAAGAAGATA
>Ga0209630_10003280_pt1 | contig 14814 bp, 17 predicted proteins | sample COG_01_FD_184745 | JGI IMG/M metagenome (GOLD analysis project Ga0209630, IMG submission 184745) | Pelagic Microbial community sample from North Sea - COGITO 998_met_01 (SPAdes) (version 2) | ecosystem: Environmental > Aquatic > Marine > Neritic zone/Coastal water | place: Helgoland, sampling... | reverse complement strand
CGGACAAAGCTCCAGGTAAATTATTTGCTGCAAAATTTGTTCCTTCCAAAGGATCTACAGCTATATCTAGTTCAACACCATTTCTGGAACCAAGTTTCTCACCAATATATAGCATTGGTGCTTCATCTAGCTCACCCTCACCTATTACAATTTCACCCTTCATATCAATTCGATTTAATTCTGATCTCATAGAGTCAACAGCTGCTTGATCAGCGGCAATTTTATCTTTTTTTCCAACCAAATATGAAGAAGCTAAAGCAGCTTTCGTTGTTACTTCAATAAAGTTGTTAATAAATTTTTTGTTAATTGCCATTATATCTTTTCATCAATAATTTCATCTTTATGTAATTTTGTCTCGAATTCTCTAAGTCTTTTCCAAACAGAAATAAATTCAACAATAGTTGACCAACTTTTAACTAAATATTGTAAAGATCCCTCAACTCTTCCAAAGGCTCTTGTAATTTGTTGTACAAATCCCAACGTAATAGCTCCAGTTACAATTGTTGGAGCTAAAGCTAAATAAGGAACGATTACCATACCCTGAAAATAACTCCATTTAACTGTGTTAAAATACAAATAATGAAAATATGATTTATAATGAATACCTCTAACTCTGTTATATAGTTGCCCAATAGTTGGGGGTGCTGCTCTGATTGGATCATCTTCTCCTAAAACTAATTCTTTTCTGTACCCAGCTTCTTCTTTTTGAATATCATATTCAATACCAGGAAGTTTTATTCCAACAGCAGCTAAAAGCAACGTACCACCTAATGCAGAAATTATTGCAACCCAAACTAGTGCATGATCCACTTTACCAACCCAAGGTAAAACATCTATTTGTTGTGATAGACCCCACAAAATTGGAGTGAAAGCAATTAAAGTCATAATGCTATCAAGTAGTCCAGTTCCTAGTCCTTCCATGATACGAGCAAATTTTAAGGTATCTTCTTGAACACGTTGAGAAGCTCCCTCAGTTAATCTAGCCTTCAACCATTGTTCATGATAATAATTTGCCATTGATGTTCTCCATCGAAAAACCCAATGACTTGTAAAAAAACCTGTGAATACAGCTATGAGAATCCAGAGAGCAGCGATTTTTGCAAATGTAAAAAGATAATCTATAAACTCTTCTTCACTAACTGAATTTGGAGTTGTTAAAGCTTTTTGTAATGTATCATAAAATTCACCAAACCATTCATTAATTTTGACATCAAGTTGAACTTGATACCAAGTAGAAATTAAAATAAACAAAGTTCCAAAAACACTCCAAAGAAACCATTTTTTTTGAGTAAAAAACTTAAACATCTTTTATCTTAAAAAATTATCAGCATAAGATTTTTTTATAGTCTTTTTTTTTTTCGGTTCTACTATTTCATAATTAATCTTTTTTTTTTTGGCATAATTGATAGCAAGGTCTTTTGATGAAAATTCTAGTTTTAACTCAGTGTATGTATCTGATGAACTTTCCCACCCCATTAAAGGATTTGTTGTTGGATTTTTTGTTTCAAATTCAAGTATCCACGTACCATTTTTTCCATTACCAGATTGCATCGGGCTTTTATTGGGAATATAAATTTTTGCTTTTTTCATAATAAATTGGTCGGAGTGGCAGGATTCGAAATTGTAGATCAAACCGCTCAGAACTATTGTTTTATAACACTAAACTTATAGATTGCATTAGATAAATTGACATATATGCAATGATTATTAGCTTTATTTTAATGGGATATATCAGAATGAGTTATCACCCACTTACCGTTTACTTACCACATTTTGAACCACAAAATGTCGTCAGAAAGTAATCTTGTCGCTCTAGGATCTAAAATATTAAGAATGAAATAAAAAAAATAAAATATTTTTATTTTTTTATTTCTAAAGATTTTGCAAAAGGCGAACCATCAAAAATTTCTTTAAAATTATGTTTATATGTAAGAACATGTCTTATAGCCATTTCAGCCTGTATCCAAGCAAAAAAACCACTTACTTCAACAGCATATAAATTATTAAAATCTTTTTTGCTATAAACTTTTCTTCTTCTTTCAATTTCACTTAAATAATCTTTCTTATTTTTATAAACTGCGCATGTAATATAACCAGTTTGAACATTTCTAGAACCCTCGTTCAGTGAGCCTTCTCTATAATGAAATGTACCTTTGTAAAGATTATCAGTAACTAAATAAACTTTTAATTTGGCACTGGCTGGTACATTTTTTGGAATATCTTCTGGATTGATACTTACTATTACAAATTTAGACATTACATCCCTAACCATCCAAAAAAAACAAATGCTGTGTAAACTATTATATATAATATATATAAAATTATAATTATTTTTAATAATTTAAAAATTAACTTTTTAAAAGGTTCGGTAAAAAAAGAATTTTTAAATGGTTTTAAATTTTTAGTATACTTTCTTAAATATTTAGTGTTGCCTTTTAGTACATGATATGTCGAAATCGATAAAAGAAATATTATAGTAAAAAATATTTTACTATTATTAACAGCTTCATCTGAGGAATATATTGCTCCTATAATAATAGTTATTATTAAAAAAATTATTAGATAATTATTTTTTGCAGAAATTTCTCTTAACAAAAAAACTCCAAAAACATAGCTAAATACAGCATTTATTAATATCCAAAAAAAACTTAACTCACCTAAATCTTTTCCAAGAAACTTAATATTTGCATATCCTTGCCAACTTTTTGGATGTAAATCTGCAGATAAATGAATTCCTACAGCAACAAAAAAACTAACGACCAAAAGGTTAATATAAACATTGGTTTTATTGCCTTTTCTGATTAGAAAATAATAAACAATATAAGGAAATAATAAACTGTGAGTAAAAATAGATCTATGGTCTAAAAAAGATAAAATGTTCTGATCTAAATCTGGTGTTCCTAAAAAAAACAAAATTCCAGAAAATAAAACGAAAGTGAAATAAAAAATATTGAGATTATCTAAATTATAACGTTTTATTAAATTCATAAGATCTTAAAAATAAATCGTTTTTTTCACTTACCATTTCACTTACCATCTGACGAATAAGCAAGCTATAGCTGGTCGGAGTGGCAGGATTCGAACCTGCGACCCTCTGGTCCCAAACCAGATGCGCTACCAGGCTGCGCTACACTCCGAGAGAAGTACTAATACAGTACTTATTAATTATTTCAAAGTATAAAGATGAGCAAATTAAAGGTAATTTTATAAGAATCTGATATATAATTTATTATGATTATTTCTTGTATTAAATGTAGTAAAAAATTTACTGTAAATTCTGATCTTATACCTGATGAGGGAAGGACTATTCAATGTGGGTCATGTGATCATGTTTGGTTTTTTAAAAAAAATAATCAACGTGAAGTAGTTATTAAAGAGAAAGAATTTAAAAAAGATTTCGATTTTTTAATAAATGATAATCAACAAGCAGAGACTGCAGATCTTTCAGTTAATGTGGACAACCCTATCAATAAAAAAATAAATAAAAAAAAAGTAGATATTTTTAAAAAAACTAATAATAAAAATTTTACAATAGGTAGATTTTTATCATATTTAATAGTCTTAGTTATATCTTTTATAGCAATAATAATTTTTCTAGATACATTTAAAAATCCTTTAGAAGACATTTTCCCTGATTTGGAATTTTTATTATTCAGTCTTTTTGAAACACTTAAAGATGTTTACTTATTTGTTAGAGATCTATTTTAATCATGATCAATTATTTATCCAAGCCCTTTAGATGGTTTTTTAAGTTAGAAGCTGCAAGTGGTCTTGTACTGTTGTTTGCTTCAATAATTGCATTATTTATAAGTAATTCTGGTCTAGCAAATTTATATTTTGCTACTCTAAACAAATATTTATTCATAGGCATTAATAATTTTGGATTAAAATTATCAGTATTACATTGGATTAATGATGCTTTAATGGCAATTTTCTTTTTTTTCGTTACCTTAGAAATTAAAAGAGAATTTTTACAAGGGGAACTTTCAAATATAAAGCAAGCTTTATTACCAATAATAGCTGCTGTAGGAGGAATGTTAGTTCCAGCATTATTTTATGTTTTCATAAATTTAGGTGATAGTGAGACTTTGAATGGATGGGCAATTCCATCTGCTACAGATATTGCTTTTTCTTTAGGAGTTTTATCTTTGTTAGGCAAAAGAGTTCCTTTATCATTAAAAGTATTTCTAACTGCATTAGCTATAATTGATGATTTGGGAGCAATCGTTATTATTGCCCTATTCTACTCTGGAGATTTGAGTATTAAGTATTTAACTTTAATGTTATTAGCTTTTATTGTTTTGTTATTAGTTAATAAATTCAATATTAAAAAGTTCCTACCTTATTTCGTTGTTGGACTTTTCCTTTGGGATTTTACGCATAACTCAGGTATCCATGCTACTATTGCAGGAGTTTTGTTAGCTATGACGATTCCCCATAGAAAAAAAGAAAAAGATTTTTCTTTATTAATAAAAGTAGAACATACAATTAGTCCATATGTTGCTTTTGGAATAATGCCTCTATTTGCATTTGCAAATGCTGGTGTGTCTTTAGAGGGTTTATCTTTTGCTTCATTATTAGATAAAGTACCGCTAGGTATCGTGCTGGGACTGTTTCTTGGTAAACAATTAGGCGTTTTTATATTTTCTTATATATCTATAAAATTGAAAGTAGCTCAAATGCCAAATGGCACAAGTTGGTACAATTTTTATGGTGTAGGAGTTCTTACTGGGATTGGTTTCACAATGAGTTTATTTGTTGGAAACTTGGCTTTTGTTGAAAACATGCAATATATAAATGGTGTAAAAATAGGTGTATTAACTGGATCATTGTTATCTACTTTATTTGGTTATTTTTTGATATTACTTACTCCAAATAAACCTAGTAAATGAGAAAAGTAGTAATTCTATTATCTATAATTATGTTTTTTTTTAAAACTTCAGCAACTGCGAACTACGAAAAAAAAATCTATGATTTCAGTATAGAGAGTATAACTGGTGAAACAATTAATTTTAAAGATTACAAAAATAAAATTATTTTAATTGTTAATACTGCAAGTTATTGCGGATTTACAAAACAATATAACGAATTACAGGAATTGTGGGATTTATATAACGAAAAAGGTTTGATTGTTCTTGGTGTACCATCGAATTCTTTTAATCAAGAAATAGATAAAGATAGAGATGTTAAAGAATTTTGTGAAGTAAATTTTAATATTAATTTCCCACTGACAACTATAACTGAAGTAAAAGGTAAAAATGCTCATGAACTTTTTAAATGGGCAAAAGAAAATCATGGTAAATCTGCAGTGCCTAAATGGAACTTCCATAAAATTTTAATAGATAAAGAGGGTAAAATTCACGATACATTTGCATCATTCACAAATCCGATGTCTAAAAAAATAACGAATGAAATTGAAAAAATGCTTAATTAGAATTTTTTGTTAAATTTTCTATATAATTTTTGAGACTAATTTTTCCAAAATGTTTGTAAACTTTATTAGATAAATTCATATTAGTCAAAGCAGATGCATATCTTTCTCCTGGCCTTCTTTTCAAAAACTTAATTTTAGTTTTAAACATTTTTGCAACATCTATTATTGAAAAAACTTTTTTATTAGAAATACTATAATGGCGGCATAAATTTTTTTTCCAGGCAAGATAACAAATCTTTATTGTATCATTAATATGAGTAAACCTTCTTGATTGGGTGCCAGGTTTTACAACAGGTAATGGTTTTTTATTTCTAAATGCATTTTCAAAAATACCTATTACTGTAGACATGCTTCCTTTAGATATTTGTTTGGGTCCGTAAACATTATAAAAATAAATTACTTCATATTTAAAACCAAACCATTTTTTAAGATTTTCGAGGAGTTCTAAATTTTTTGATTTAGTAAATGCGTAGGGAGATAAATTTTTATCATTACCTTGATTTCCCAAAGTAGCGGAGGTAGCTGAATAAATTAATTTAATCTTGTTTTTTAGACAAAAATTAAAAATAGCATTAGTGCCTATAGAGTTAGAATTGAGACACTCGTTCATTTTAATGAAACTCTGGTAAATTCTAGCAAATTCACCAAAATGAAAAATTGAATTAATATGTTTGGGATTTTTAATAAGTTTTTCAATATTTTTGGTGTCACCTTTGATATATTTTATCCTAGTATTTTTTATGTGATTTTTTTTTAAACCAGAGGAGTAATTATCTAAACTTATAATGTTAAAATTAGTTTTTTTTAAAAGAAATTCAATTAAATTAGAACCGACAAAACCAGCTCCACCTGTAATCAAAATCTTGTTTTTTTTCATATCAAAAATTTATCGAAAGTCCATCATAAGCAGGCTTAATATTTTTTGGTAATATATTCAATAATTTATCATAGTCTAGATCTGAATGTAAATTTGTTAAGATCAATTTTTTAGGTTTTAAAAGAATATTTAAGTCTAAAACGTCATCTAAATTAAAATGAGATGGATGTTTCTTGTATCTCAAACAATCTATAATCAAATAGTCCAAATTACTGAATTTATCGTAATCTTTTTTATAAATTTCATTAACATCAGGTAAATATGCAATTTTCTTATTAACTATAAATGACAAACTTTGAATAGACCCATGTTTAACTTGAACAGACTCTATTTTTATTAATTTACCAAAAGATAATTTTTTTTTCATATTTATCATTTTTAAAGTTGCTGGATAATCTTTATGTTTTTTAAAACAATAGGAAAAAGATTTTAATAAATACTTTTTAGTAATTTCATTCGCATAGATTGGAATCTTTTTTCTGTTTTTTAAGAAAAAAACTCTTAAATCATTAATACCGTGAGTTTGATCTGCATGATTGTGTGTATAAATAACATGGTTTATATTTTTAACTTTATTATCAAAAAGTTGTTTTCTTAAATCAGGCGAGGTATCTATTAGTATATTTCCTCCAGTACTTTTTATTAACGCTGAACATCTAGATCTAAAATTCTTTGGGTTATTGGGATTACAATTCCCAAAGAAACCATCAGCTCTTGGTACACCCATAGAACTTCCACTTCCTAAAATTATAAATTTCATAAAATCAAATTAATTGAATAAAGTTTCAAAATTTAATGTGGTTGTTTTTATCAATTCGCTATTTGATATATCCTTAATATAGGCTAATTTTTCTGCTGTAAATTTAACAAATGACGGTTCATTTTTCTTTCCTCTATTTGGTTCTGGCGACAGAAATGGACTATCTGTTTCAATTAAAAGTTTTTTTAACGGAATATATTTAAATGTTTCTTGTAATTCAGTGGAATTTTTAAATGTTATTATTCCACTAGCGGAAAAATATGCATTAAAGTCTAATAATTTTTCTGCAAATTTTTTAGAACCTGTGTAACAATGCATTAAAATTTTAAGGTTATAATTTTTATAATTATTGAAAACTTCTAAAGTTTCTTTTTCAGCATTTCTTGAGTGTATAATTAGGGGTATTTTTAACTCTATAGCGGCTTTAATATGTTCCTCTAAACTATTGATTTGGGAAACTTTATCACTATGATTATAAAAAAAATCTAAACCAGTTTCACCTATTCCAATTATCTTCTTATTTTTGTTAATTTCCTCAATGATTTTATCAGAAGTAACTTTATTATCCTTTGTTTCGTGAGGATGAATTCCATAGGTTCCAAAAATGATTTCATCTTTTTTAATTATTTCTTTAATTTTAATAAAACTATCTAAAGTAGTACAAATTGTTAAAATTTTATTTATTCCAACATTTTTAGATCTTTGAATAACGCTATCTAGATTACTAAATAAAGGTTCGTGATCTAAGTGACAATGTGAATCAATCATCTTTTTTTTCAATTTTTTTAAAAAGAATATTTATTTTGATTATATCATTATTAGCTTTGAGATAATTATGATTTTCCAATGATGAAAATTTAATTTCATCTTCTTTGATGTTAAAAATCTTCAATGCATTTAAAGACGATTGAGGAATTATTGGATAAAGTAAATAACTAACTTTTCTAACTATTTCTAATGTAGTATAAACAATTGTATTAAGTCTGATTAAATCATCTTTTTTTTTCCATGGTTCCTGATCATTGAAATATTTATTTGTCTCAAATAATGAATTAACAATAAAATCAATATAAAAATTTATGTCTTGGTTATCTATTTTATTTCTTATTAAATCCAAGTTTAATTTAAATTTATCTAATAATCTTAAATCATCGTCTTTAAAATTTATCTTGTTTGGAATTTTTCCCGCACAGTTCTTAAAAGCAAAAGCTGTAACTCTTTGACATAAATTGCCAAAATTATTTGCTAAATCACTATTTATACAATCTTCGAGCCTATCTTGTGATATATTACCATCATTACCAAATGAAACTTCTTTAATTAAATAATATCTTAACGGATCTAAACCATACTTATTTATAATTTCAATTGGATCTAAAATATTACCTTTAGATTTAGACATTTTTTCTTCACCTGCAAGAATCCATCCATGGCCATAAACTTTATTAGGTAATGGGATTTTTGCTGCTAATAAAAAAGCAGGCCAATAAACTGCATGAAATCGTAAAATATCTTTTCCAATTAAATGAACTGATGCAGGCCAAAATTTTTTAAATAGAGGGTCTTTAATGTTCGGATAGTTCAACGCACTGATATAGTTTGTAAGAGCATCTAGCCAAACATAAATAACATGCTCATCATCATCTGGAACAGGAATTCCCCAGGTAAAACTTTTTCTACTGACAGAAAGATCTTTTAATCCACTTTTTACAAAACTGATTACTTCGTTCTTTTTAGACGGTGGTGATATAAAATCTGGATTTTTTTCATAATATTCAAGTAATGGTTTTTCCCATTTAGATAGTCTAAAAAAATAAGATTCTTCATCCATCCATTCAACAGGTGATTGAGAAGATGTGGCTATTTTTATTCCATTAGTTTCTTCTATTTCAGAGTCGGTATAAAAAGCTTCATCTGAAACTGAATACCAGCCTGAATATTTAGATAAATAAATGTCATCATTCTTTTTTAATTCATTCCATAAGTTTTGTACTGACAGTTTATGTCTCTTTTCTGTGGTTCTAATAAAATCAGTATTAGTAAGATTTAAAGTTTTTGAAAGATCTCTAAAAGTTTGACTTATCTCATCGCAAAATTTTAAAGTTTCAATATCTTTATCGTTAGCTGCTCTTTGTATTTTTAAACCATGCTCATCAGTTCCTGTTAAAAAAAATACATCAAATCCATCAATTTTTTTGAATCTTGCAAAAAAATCAGCAATAATACTAGAGTATGCATGACCCATATGTGGTCTAGCTGATGGGTAATAAATAGGTGTTGTTATATAAAAATTTTTATCCATTCAATATTTCATGTTCAAATTCCATAAATAAAGACTCTTCATCCAAATTAAATCGTTTTGTATCAGAAATTTTTTTTAAAAAATAACTATATTTATTATGAATTTTTGATGATAGAGACGAATTAATTTGATTAAAATAAAATTCAATAAAGTCATATACCATGTATTGAATAAAATTATCTTTTTTATAATGATTATTTTTAATCAGAATCTTAATCAGTTCCTTTAAGTTGATTTTAGATAAGTCATATTCGTTAATTTTTCCAAATTTCGCTAAATTAAATATAAATCCTGGTGTCATATAATAATTAATCAAATTAGCGCTGATCATTTCTCGCAACTTTCCATCTAACAAGTTATTTGCTACTTCTAAGTTTTCACTATTGGTTAAAGATATCTTAAATTCAATACATCTTGATAATAAAGTGGGTGAAATCATCTTGTTATTACCAATCAAAATAAATTGTATATTAAGTGTTGGTTCTTCTAAAATTTTTAATAAAGCATTAACTGAATTTAGACTTAAAAATTCAATATTATCAATTAATACAAATCTTTTTTTTTTATTGAATGAAGATTTATTCAGATTTGATATTAAATCTCTAATTTGATTTATATCTATTGACTCTTTTTCCTTTTTTACATCTATTAAAATAAAATTAGGATTTGATTTGTTCAAAATAGTTTTAAATGAGTGGTTTTTTGAATTTATTTGTAAGTTGTTAGTATCATAAGCATAATCTTCATTTTTTGACAAAACATAATTAATAAAATGATATGAAAGTGTTGATTTACCCAAACCTTTTTGTCCACTTAATAAAATTTTATTAGGTAAAATATCTCTCTCATATAATCTTATTAATCTTTTAATATAATCATACAATCCAAATAGTTTAGTTTGGTTAATTGGTTCTAAATTATTCATATTAACTGATTAATTTTATCAAATATGAGAGTTTTGTTTTTCTCGATGTCTAAATTTGAATTAATTATTTGATATTTGCTCTTTTTTTTATCTGCTAATCTTAAAAAACCCTTTTGAACTTTTTGGTAAAATCTTTTATTGAATTTGTCATAACGATTAAGAATTTTTCTTCTTTTAAGTCTTTTAATCATGTTAATATTATTTACTGTATTCAAAAAAGTAAAATCAATTTTAAAATTGTTTAAAAGATAATTGTTAATGAAATTAATAAGTTTAATATCAACTTTTAAACCATAATGTTGATATGCAATAGTTGAATCAACAAATCTATCAATTAAAATAATTTTTTTTCGAAAGTATCTTTTTAATAAAGAGATATTTTCACTTCTGGCGGCTAAATAAAGTAATAAATCAGTATTTTTGTTAAAATTTGATTTGTTATTAAGAATTAACTTTCTTATTTTTTCAGCATTAATAGAACCACCTGGTTCACGAATACAAATATGATCTATCTTTTTTTTTTTTAAAAACTTTGAGACATTTAAGAGATGATAGGTTTTACCACTACCCTCAATACCTTCAAAAACAATAACAGGTTTTTTAAACATCACCCCATATTAAATAATTTAAAGACATGAGTAATCTAGAAAATATATTAATTTTTTTTACACTTTTTATAGCTAATAACTCATATTCACCTATTTGTTCCTGATCATAAATAATCTTCAATTTTGCCAAAACTTGGTCTTTTTTTATTGGTGCCTCAACGGGACCTTCATAAACTATTTTTGCTTTTAATTTTTTTTTCTGACCTTTTTTGATAGTTTTATAAACATCATCTTTTGTATAAACTTTTACAGTTTTGTCTTTACCTAGCCAGACATCCACACTACTAAAAGGTTTTTCTTTCTTTGAAATTTCAACAAGATCAAAATTAGTTAATCCAAATATTAAAAGTTTTGAGCTTTGTCTAGATCTCTCATTTTTATTTTCAAAGCCGCTACCTACTGCAACTAGTCTCCTTCCCTTTCTTTTTATAGAAGAAGCCAAAGAATATTTTTCAACAGCTAAATAACCAGTTTTAATTCCATCAGCACCAATGTTTTTATACAAAAGAGGATTTCTATTACCCTGAGTGATTGGATCCCCACCAGTTCTATCCCAAGTAAATTCTTTTTCATTAAACCACTTATAATATTCTGGATGTATCTTAATAAGGTAATTAGACATTGTCATAATATCTCTAACTGTTGAATAATTATCAGGATCGTTAATACCAGATGAATTAGAAAAATTAGTATTATCCATCCCAATTTCTTTGGCTTTTGAGGTCATCATTAAAGCAAACTCTTCTTCTGTCCCAGCAATACCTTCTGCTAATGCTATGCACGCGTCATTACCTGAGGCAATTATTATACCTTTTAAAAGATTTTCTACTGAAACCTCATCTCCTATCATCACAAACATAGAGGAGTATCCAGCAGTAGATAATCGCCAGGCTTTTTCAGAGATAATAAATTTTTCATCTAATTTTAAATCTCCAGATTTAATCAAATCAAAAGCAATAATACTTGTCATTATCTTGGTCATTGAAGCAGGATAAATTGATAGATCGGGTTCTTTTTCGTACAAAATTTCACCTGATAAAAAGTCTTGTAAAATTGCAGTTCTTGCATTGATTTTAATATTGGCATTTACTAATTGTGATAATAGTAAATTTACAAAAAAAATAATAATTAGCTTTTTAAACATTTTTTAAGATCTCTAAATTTTCAAAATTAAATAAATTCATTTTTTCAAATGAGTCTCTTAACGATTTTATATCATTAAAAGGACCTATTAATAGTCTATATTTGGTTGGTGATAATTTAATTATTTTCACTTTTTTTATAAGAACTTCATTTTCAATTCTATCTTTCAAAATTTTAGCTGTATCTTGATAATAAAAATCAGCAATTTTGATTGAGTATGAAAAATATTTATTTTCAGCTAGAATCTTTTTTTTTTTAATAGAATTTAAATCATTAATCTGAATGCCATCAACAGGAGCTTTTTCAGCAACAGTTTTTTCTTCATCAAACATTTTTGCTTTTTTTGCCACAAAAGTAGAATTTTTTGATATTGAGATAATTTCTATGTATGGTTCATTCAAATCAAGCTCCAATTCATCAGCAATTCTTGAACTTAGTACGGAGTTATAAAAATTTGAAAACTTTACTCTATTAGATTTTACCTGTGCAATAATATATTTATTATTTGTTGGATTAATGATTTTTACTAGTGAGTTTTTTTTTAATATTTTGTGATAAATATTTAAAGATCTTTCATCCAATAACTTAATTTTTTCTAAATCACTACTGGAAACCAAAGCAAAGCCAGAATTTTTATATCTATATTCTTGTTCAATATTAGCTTTATTTAATTGATTGTTAGATGTCTGTTCACAAGCTACAATAAAGTTAAAAAGTAGGAGTAATATAATCTTTTTATAATTCATTTTTGATCTTATTTTTTAAACTACAGACAGCTAGAGCAAATCTTAATGATCGATTCCATTTAAGTATTATTTCATAATTATCAAAAACAATATAAGAAGGATTCAAAATCTTGGCATCTGGGACTATATCTTTATCAGGGGTAATAATCGCTACATTCAGATTCTCATCTAGAATATTTAAATCATTATAATTTACAATATACTGTTTAAGATATTTTAATTTTCTTTTATTTTTTAATTTCTTTGCAGAAACGTTTAAGTATTTTTTAGGAACTTTTTTATTAAGTTTAACTTTATAAAAACAATGTGAATTTTTATTCCATCCCATATTTTTTAAATAATTTCCTGCAGATGCATAAGCATCATGTGGGTTTTTAAGGTCAATATAATTATCCATATTAAAGTCTATTGCATGATTTTTGATTGTTGAGGGCATGAATTGAAAAAATCCAAATGCACCAGCCCAGGATCCATAAAGAGTTTTATAATCAATTTGTTTTGTATCAATTAATTTCAAAAGAATTAATAGTTCATTTGTAAAAAATTGAGATCTTCTTTGATCATAACTCAAAGTTGATAAAGATGATAAAATATCCATTTTACCAACATAAGTTCCATAATTAGTTTCGATGCCCATTAATGATAAAAGTAATTCCTTTTCAACTTCAAATTTTTTTTCTACTTCATTAATTAAATTTGTATTCTTCTTATAAAAGTTAATTCCTTTATTAACTTTATTTGTAGATGTTCTCTTTGAGATATAGGTTTTGGTATCTTCATAAAATTCGGGTTGATACCTATCGTATTGTATGACTTTAGGTAAAAACTTAACATTCTTCATTACTAAATCAAAAGTACTCTCTGAAATATCTTTATCTAAAGCTTGAATTCTAAAATTTTTTTTCCACTCTGAAAACTTCATTCGTTCATCGGCGTATAGATTCGTATAAGATATAATGAAGATTAAAAAAAATGTATTAATTTGTTTCATAAAGGTCCTTGAGATATATGATTACAGCAATCCAAATAATAATAAAACTTAGAAATTTAGTTAATGAAAATTCTTCGTTATAGTAAAAATAACCTAAAATAAACTGTAAAGTTGGAGTTATATAAAAGATCATTCCCGTAGGACCTAATCCTATCAGTTCCACTCCTCTTACATATAAAAATAAGGGAATCACAGTCATTGGTCCAGCTAAAATTAATAATAGACTTAAACCAGGATTTGATAAATTAAAATCATTTAAGCCATTTTTTGCAATTATGTAAAAAGCAATTAATGCAAAAGGAAGAATATATAAACTCTCAATTAGTAATCCTATGTCAGTATCAATATTGATTTTTTTCCTCACCAAATTGTAAAATGCCCAACTTAAAGCTACGATTAAACCAACCCATGGTAAATTTTTAAAACTAAAAAAAATTAAAATAAAGATTGAAAAGAAAACTAAAAATATGGAAAAAATTCTTTTCTTATTTAATTTTTCTTTAAAAAAAATATATCCCAACATAACACTTATGATAGGCATTATAAAATAACCAAAACTTGCATCGATAATTCTTTCTGTGGCCACAGCATATATCCAAACAGCCCAATTTATAAAAATTAAAAGACCAGAAATAAAAAGACCAAATAAGTTTATTTTATTTGAGATAACCTTAAAAAAAATTTTCCATTTATAAAAAATTGTGGTTGTAAAAATTAGCATTATTGCTGTCCATAAACACCTATGAACAACTAATTCAATATGACCGATGAATGAGACAAGTTCAAAATATAATACTCCTATGAAGCCCCACCAAAAGGATCCCAATGAAGTAAGTAATAAACCTTTGTTAAATTCTTGTTTCATAGTATTTATAGCATTGAATAATAACTATGTTAATTAAACTATTTTATAGTTGAATTAAATATTTTTAATTATAAAAGCTTCTACAAGGAGAGATGGCTGAGCGGTTGAAAGCACCGGTCTTGAAAACCGGCAAAGGGGCAACTCTTTCCTGGGTTCGAATCCC
>Ga0209630_10003267_pt1 | contig 14836 bp, 15 predicted proteins | sample COG_01_FD_184745 | JGI IMG/M metagenome (GOLD analysis project Ga0209630, IMG submission 184745) | Pelagic Microbial community sample from North Sea - COGITO 998_met_01 (SPAdes) (version 2) | ecosystem: Environmental > Aquatic > Marine > Neritic zone/Coastal water | place: Helgoland, sampling... | reverse complement strand
AGCGTATGAACAAACTTTAGAAAGAATGAAGTTGTATACGGAAGGTAGAAAGCAAAAAGGACCTAACAGAGAAGCTACAGAAGAGTTTTTTACAGCTTTATCAGATTCTTTATTTGATGTTGAAATAAATGACATATCTTTAGAAGATGTAAGTATATTAAGAAAAATAGGTAATAAATTAGAACAAGTTTTTGGATCTACAGTTAAAGAGGATTTAGATTTTGGCAACATGAATGCTCAAAATACATTAGAATTTATACAAAGATACAACAATTTTAATAAAGAAACTTCTGGAAAACTTGTTCGAAGCCAAGTTAAAAAAATTGGCAGCATGTACTATATTGGAAACAATATGAAGAAAGGACTATTTTATGTTGTGATTAGATCCAAGATAATTTGGCTGTTATTGAGTGAACTATCTCGAATATTAACATATTTAGGTCTTAAGTTTCCTATAATTCATTATTTTGGAAAAAAAATGGAAAAAATCATATCGAGGTATAGAGATTCTTATAAGAAAATAAATTTTGAAAAAATTCAATGATTGATATACGAAGGTAGTAGTTATCTTAGAATTATGAAAGCAATAATTTTAGCTGGTGGTCTCGGAACTCGTTTTGCAGAGGAAACAGATATTAAACCAAAACCAATGATTGAAATTGGTGGTAAACCTATTCTTTGGCATATTATGAAGTGTTATTCGGCTCATGGTATTAATGATTTTATCATTTGTTGTGGCTATAAAGGTTATGTGATTAAAGAATATTTCTCAAAATATTTTTTGCATCAATCAGATATAACTTTTCAATTACAGAATAATGAAATGAAAGTTCATCAAAATAATGCTGAACCTTGGACGGTATCTTTAGTTGACACTGGAGAAAAAACCATGACAGGTGGTCGCTTAAAACAAGTTAGAGATCTTGTAAGAGACGAACAAGCTTTTTGTTTTACATATGGAGATGGTCTAGGTAATATTGATATTTCTGCATTAATAAATTTCCATAGAAAACATGGTAAGCAAGCTACCCTTACGGCTACTCGTCCACCAGGACGATATGGTGCTTTAAAATTTGGTTCCAACGATATAGTCAAAAGCTTTCAAGAAAAACCAGATGGAGATGGTAGTTGGATTAATGGGGGATTTTTTGTTTTAAGTCCAAAAGTTATTGACTTAATTAAAGATGATAGCACTTCATGGGAAGAAGAGCCTTTATCAAATCTTGCTAAAAATAATCAACTTTTTGCATTTAAGCATTATGGCTTTTGGCAGCCAATGGATACCTTGCGAGAGAAGATAATGCTTAATGAATTGTGGAATAAAAGAAATGCACCCTGGAAGATATGGGAATAAATTCTAATTTCTGGAATGGTAGATCAGTTTTTCTTACAGGTCACACAGGTTTTAAGGGGGGGTGGTTGGCTTTGTGGCTTTCAATAATGGGGGCAAAAGTATTTGGGTATTCACTAAACATGAAAACTTCCCCAAATTTTTTTAAAGAGACCAATCTAAAAGAAAGACTCGTATCCTCCACTATTGGTGATATCCAGGATCTTTCAACATTAACATCTGCAATATTATTGGCAAAACCCTCAGTTATTTTTCATTTGGCTGCACAGCCATTAGTACGACAATCATACCAAGAGCCTCTAGAAACTTTTAAAACCAATGTAATAGGTACTGTAAATCTGCTCGAAGCAGCTAAGAAAATAGATACTATCAAGGCGATAGTAAATATTACTACTGATAAATGTTATGAAAATAAAGAACAATCAAAACCATACCATGAAAGTGACAAGCTAGGTGGATATGACCCTTACTCCAGCAGCAAAGCTTGTGCAGAATTGGTTTCAGCTGCATATCGAAATTCATTTTTTAAAGAAAGTGAATTAAAAATTGCTACAGTACGTGCAGGTAATGTTATAGGGGGAGGCGATTGGGCACCTGATAGATTGATCCCTGATTTTTTATATTCCAATTATAATAATAAAAAATTACTTATTCGCTCACCAAATGCAGTACGTCCATGGCAACATGTATTAGAACCATTATCAGGCTATCTAATGTTAGCTGAAAAACTTGTTATTAGTGGAAACAATTTTGCAGAAGCATGGAATTTTGGACCTGGTGAAAGTGACTCAAAACCAGTTTCATGGATTGTTGATTATTTATGTAAAAAGATTAAAACCACTCAATGGGATATTGATAAAACTGCAAAACCTCATGAGGCAAATTTACTTTTATTGGATAGCTCAAAAGCTAGGTTAAAATTAGGTTGGAAACCTCGTTGGTCTTTAGAAACAGCTTTAGATAGAATTATAGAATGGCACCAAGCTTGGGAAGAAAAAAAAGCAATGGATGAGATATCTATTTCTCAGATTAATTCCTATGATAATTTTTAAAATAACAAATTATTAAATAAAAATGATCTTTAAAGAAACAAAACTGAAAGGTAATTATGTAATTGATTTGGAGTTGAAAGAGGATGATAGAGGTTTTTTTGCTCGTTATTTTTGTGAAAAAGAATTTTTAGATCAAGGATTAAATACACGATGGGTGCAAATTAATAACTCTATGTGTAAAGAAGTGGGTACACTTAGAGGTTTACATTTCCAAAAAGCACCAAACACTGAGGTTAAATTAGTTCGATGTTTGAGAGGTTCAATATGGGATGTTGTTGTAGACCTAAGAAGAGAGTCTAAAACTTATGGAAAATGGTTTGGAGTTAAGCTTTCCAGTGAAAATCGTACCATGATGTATGTTCCAAAGGGTTTTGCACATGGTTTTATTTCTTTAGAAATAAATACAGAAATTTTATATTTAGTATCTAATTTTTATACACCAGATTCAGAAGATACTTTAATTTGGAATGATTCGGATGTCGCAATTGAATGGCCACTATCACCTGAGATAATTTCAAATAAAGATAAATTGGCTAACTCTTTAAAAAAAATTAAACCTTTCAAATTATAAAAATATGAACTTAAAGCAAAAAACAATCTATATAACTGGAGTGAGTGGTTTTATAGGTAGTAGACTTGCAAAACTGTGTTTAGAGTGCGGTTATAAAGTTATTGGAATTGCAAGAAGTTTATCTTCAAGAACAATAAGCCAGGAATTAGGGATTGATGTGATTGAGGCTGACCTTAATGATAAAAATGAATTGGTGTTGGAGACTGCAGAAGCAATTATTCATTGTGCAACTGCAAATGATATTTTATCTAAAAATATGAATGAAGGATTGTCTCTTTCAATTATTGGGACAAGTAAGCTTTTAAAGGCTTCTCGAATTGCAAAAATATCCAATGTTATATTTTTTTCTACAGCACAGGTTTATGGCACAGAACTAAATGGCTATTTTGATGAAACTTCACCAATCGATTGTAAATCACCTTATGGAATAAATCATCATCTTGGTGAAGAACTTTGTAAATTTTATTGTAATACGCAAGATTTTAATATCACAGTTTTACGACCCTCCAATGTTTATGGTGTTCCAGAGACAAGCACAGTTAATCGCAACACATTAGTACCGATGTGTTTTGTAGATGAGGCTATAAACTTTAAAACTATAACATTGCGATCATCTGGAAAACAATCGCGAAATTTTATTTCAATTGATCAGTTAGCTGAAGTTGTTCTTAAAACAATTAAAAATTTTCCAAAAGGTTTTTCTTTAAGGAATTGTGGTTCAAACTTTTATCCATCTATGTTAGAAATTGCAAATATTGTTTCAAAGCAATATCAGAGTCATTATAAAGAAAAACTTTTTATTAATATAGAAGGTAACCAGCCAAAAACTTCTAATATCTTTGAGTATGGATCAAAATTTGGAAAAAATCTTTACACTGAAAAAAAATGTATTATTGAATTAGAAAATGTAATAAATAACTTATTTAAATTATGGAAAAAAAATTAGACAAAGATCCTGTTAAACAATTTTTTAAAGAGCGAAAAATTGATATTGATCGTATGGGCAAAGACAAGGAGCTCAAAGATTTAACATTAAAGTGGATGATTAAAGCAGATCACTATAAATACACATATAACTTTACTTGGATGGGTATTCCAATTATTAAATTTCCTGCTGATATGATTGTCCAACAAGAAATAATGTGGAAATTAAAACCAGATTTAATTATTGAAACTGGTATTGCTCATGGGGGCTCAATATTGTTTTCTGCCTCAATGATGGAAATGAATGGGAACGGTGGTGAGGTAGTAGCAATAGATATCGATATAAGAGAGCATAACAAAAAGTTAATCACCAATCATCCCATGTACAAAAATATAACAATGTACGAAGGTTCTTCAACCGATCCTAAAATTGTAAATAATGTAAAAAAACATTTAAAAGGTAAAAAGTGTGTAATGGTAATTTTAGATTCTCTTCATTCTCACAAACACGTATTAGAAGAACTGGAAATTTATGCGCCATTTGTTACCCCAGAATCTTACTGTATATTGCCTGACACATTTATTGAATTTTTTCCTAAGGGATATTATTCTGATGATAGACCCTGGGATGTTGGCAATAACCCTTACACTGCCATGAGAGCATTTTTAAAAGACAATAAAAACTTTAAAATAGACAAAGACTTAAGTAATAAGTCCATGATTACTGAAACTTTTGACGGTTATTTAAAACGTAACATCTAATTAATAACTGGGTGATATAAATAGCTTTTTTTATAGAGCAAATATTTTGGAGATAAGGTTTTGTTTAAAATAACAATATCCTTATGTGTCAATATTTTTTTATTCCTGGTAGCAAGAATATTAAATCCATGAGGTGGTCCCTTATAATAAACTTTGTTAAGATTAATTAATTCTATTTTTTTATACTCTCCAACATTGTCCCAATCATCTCTAATAGCATACATTTTAAAATTAAGTTTTTCTAAATATTTAATAACTTTCAAGTTTATCAAGCCATTACTAAAATCTAAATATTGTGAATGAATTTCAAAAATAATATTTTGACATGTTTTATTTAAAGTTTTTAAAGCTCCTTTTAATATATTGAATTCATTTCCCTCTACATCTGCTAAAATTGTTTTAGTATTAATTATATTATTTTTCTTTATAAAATTATCTATTGAAACTGTATTAGATTTATTAGTATTAATTTCTTTTTTTGAGCCTATAAATGCTTGATCTCTATTAACTTTTGAGTGCATTATCAATTTTAAATAAGTTGTATCATTTTTATATAAACATTTGTTACTAATCTTTAAATTATCTAACTTATTGCTATATTTATTTTTTTTTAAAAACTTATAATTCATTTTATTTGGTTCAAACGCATAAATAGTACTTTTTTTATTTTGTTTTGCTAACAAGCACGCATGATCACCTATAAAGGCTCCAGCAATAATAATACTGCTTGGGTTGTTGTTAATTAAAGATAACAGTCTTGTTGTCTGAGGTTCAAATAAATGTTTAGGTTTTTTGCTGTGCAATAAAAGTGCTGATCTTGTAATATAACTACTTAGGTTAAAATAAAAATTTACGTTATTAATTTTTCTATTATAAACTTTACGTTTGCTTAAGTTTTCAGAGATAAAACTATCTGTGACTTTTTTTCTAAAATTAAAATCAGTTTTAAAAAAGAACTTATTTAATTTTTTTTCAATATTAATAAATTTATTAATTATTTGATAATCTTTAGTATATTTATTCATTATATACGCATGGTTTATTTTAAAATGATTTAAAGGGTTAATTTTTAAAAAAATATATAAAATTCATTACATATAAAAGTCTATATCTTAAAAATGATTTAAATAATACAATATATTTATTATAAAAGTAATTTAAAAAAGATAAGAAATTTTTTTATTAAATTTTGAACAGATATATTAATAGATATTTTTATTAAATGAATGAGATTTTATTAGGAAAATTAACAATAATAATTTTTTCTTATAATAGACATAAATGTTTAAAAAGAACAATTAATTATTGGTCAAGGTTTAGTGTAAAGTTACTTATACTAGACGGAAGTGATGACAAGTTAGAGGACCCCTGTTTAAAAGAAAAAAATATTAGGTATATATACGATCCTAGGGGTTTTTATGATCGTTTATTAACTTCAAAAGATTATATCGAAACAGAATTTATAATTTTAGGTTCAGATGATGAATTTTATATTACTTCTGCTCTAACATCCTGTATTAATTTTTTAATTAAGGAACCCACTTATTCTAGTTGTGGAGGTCGAGCTATCGGATTTCACACCAAGGAAAAAAATATACTTGGAAGTGAAATGTATCCAAAATTGAGAGGTTTTTTATTAGATAGTGATAGTCCACTCTCTAGAATTCAAAAACATTTTGAAAATTTAGAAGTAGCACATCTATATTCAGTCAGTCGATCTGCTAATTGGAAAGTAATCTGCAGGTATGTGTTTGAAAAAGAATATAGTTTTTTTGCATCTATGGAGTTACAAATAGAATTTTTAACAGTCCTTGCTGGAAAATCTAAAATTATTCCTGAGCTAATGTGGATGAGGAATCAAGATGAACCACCAATCAGGGGTACCAGCCCCTCTTTGTCTTACACTGCAAGAATACCAAAATGGTGGCATGATAAAAAATATCATGATGAAAAAGAAGATTTTTTAAAAAGGATGAAAAAAGCATGTGGTGAGTTATTAAAAGATCATTTTTTTAAAATTGATGAAGATATGATTAAGAAATTATTTGAGATACATATTAACAAAAGTTTGAAAGAAAACTTTTTGCAAAAACCTTTTTTGAGAAAAATAATAGACTTAACGCCTCAAAAAATAAGAGAGATAATTAAAAAAATTCTTGTTTTGTATAAATTTAAAATAACTAAATATGAAAATTTGGTAGATGAAGCCAATCATCTAGAATCCCAAGGTGTTTTAGTAAACTATAAAGAATTAAATCAAATAATCTCTATACTTCAGGATGAACTTTAAAATTAATTGTTCAAATTTTCTTTAAATGATTATTTATTAATAAAATTTTTACCAAGATGTCCAACCACCATCTATTGTAAAAACTCCACCATTTGTATATGAAGATTTTTCACTCAAAAGATATTCAAAAATCCCAGAAGTTTCTTTGCTTGTCATCATTCTTTTCTGTGGGCTCATCATTGAATAATTTTTTAAAAATTTATTATTTATTTTTTTATTTATCACCCCACCCAATACAACTGAATTAATATTAAATTTTTTCGCATAAAGAGTGGCCAAGTATTTTGTCATCATAATTATCGAAGATTTAGACATACAGTAGCCGATATGTTTAAAGCTATCTTCATACAAAAAATGCATTGGTGATATCATTCCATATAATGATGAAATTGTAATAATTTTACCTTTTTTATTATTCTTTATAAAATATCTACACAAATTAAACGGAGATATTAAATTAGTTTCTAGATATTGATTGATTGAATTAATACTTAAGGTTAATGGGTTATTATTAGATTTTGAATTTTTCTGAGGATTAAGCCCATGGCATATTATTAATCCATGTATTGGTTTATTTTTTTTAAAGAAGTCTAAGATAAATTTTTCATCATTTAAATCATGTCCAAATTTAAGATCTAATTTAATTATTTCATATTTCATTGATAAATCTTTTACCAATTGTCTACCAATCAATCCCTCTGATCCTGTTATAACTATTTTCATTTAAAATATTTTAAAGTTTTCCATAATATGGAGGATTGTAGTTTAGCAATTTTTAAATTTCTATAATTTGTTTTAAAAATCATCAGTTGTTTTTGTATCTTTTCAGCTATAGGGCACATTCCTTTTTTATAGAAAACATTTTTATATATATGTTTGTTAATTTTTTTAAATTTGTTATTTGATATTACTGGCTCCAAGTATGGGACAGACCATGCTCCCCTGATAATATCACCTCCTAATTCTAAATATTTGTTTTTAAAATCTTTTTGACTTACACCTCTGGTTTTATCTCCTTGGTATTTGGCTGCAAGCGCCCAATAACTATTTATAGAATTTTTATAAGTTTTTTGAGGAATAAAAAAATTAGGGTGTTCATGAATTACTTTTAAAAAAAAATTAGCAGATTGAATTCTAAGTTTAGTTAGTTTTTCTGCTCTTTCTAGTTGGGCCAAGGCAATTGCAGCATTAAATTCTGGCATTCTATAGTTCCACCCAATATCATCGTGCCTCTTTAAGCTAGGATTAAGTAAATCTTGTTTTTTAAATTTAATTGAGTCTGAGTTGCTATTTAATTTTATAAAGCCGTGATTACTAAATTTCCTCATTTTTTGTGCTAGATCTTTATTATTCGTAATTGTAATTCCACCTTCACCACATGATAAATGTTTAGAATTCTCAAAGCTAAAACTAGAAATATCACCATAATGACCAATTATTTTATTATTATAAGTTGAAAACATACTTTCGGCATTATCTTCTATTATTTTAATTTTATGATTATCTGCAATCTTTTTAATTAAATCCATTTTAGGTGATTGGCCAAAAACAGACACTGTAATTATAGCTTTAGTTTTTTTGGTAATTTTTTTTTCTATTTCTTCAGGTGTAACGTTAAAATCATCTTCATCAATATCTGCATACACTGGTATTGCATGTGAATGAATTGTAGCTGACGTGTCCATTATCACAGTTAGTGCAGGTGAAATAACTTCATCACCAGGTCCCACCCCACAAGAAACTAAAGCCGCATGCAGTGTAGAGGTGCCTGAATTTAAGCTTATAGCAAATTTTTTTTTATACTTTCTTGCAAATTCTTCTTCAAAACTTTGGCGCCAAGAATTAGAGTTTTTTGGCAATTCTTTATTTAATACCATTTTTAAATATTTTAATTCGTTTCCTAGATATTTAGATGAGTTTTTCATTATTTTAATATGAGTTTAGTATTTTTTAACTGATTATTTTTCCATTCATTTATTTTGTGTTTGTTTATTTTTAGTATTTTAGGATATTTATTAATAACATTAAGAATTTCCAATGTACTAAAAAAACTCGTTTTTTTATAATAATTTATTAAAGTTTTAAAAAATAAATGATCCTCAGGATAATCTAAAGTCAATCTTATATCATTTCTATAGTATTTGAGGTTAACTTTTTTTAACTGCTCACAGTTAAATAAACCTGTGTCAGTAAAATATATACTCATCATTTCAGTTTTATGTGTATTTTTTATTTTACAGACTTTTTTAAGAGCCTTTGTTGAGATACCATAGGTAAAAAGACCACATATTAAATTTTTTCCCTCAATAAAATCTGGCTTATTTTTAAGATACTGCTTAAACGCCCTGTCAATTAATTGAGGGTCAAATAATGGGTCATCACCATCAACAGTTATAAAAAAATCTATATGAAATTTTTCAGCAGCATTTTTCCATCTTTTTAATTTATCTAAAGTATCTCCTCTGAATGTATCTATTTTATTTTTTTTAGCTATTTTTACTAAACTCAAGTCAGATTTATTTTTTGTTGTGCACAAAATTGTTCTACAATTTGTCTTAATTTTTTTAGTTCTTCTGAAAATATATTCAATATAAGAGATTTGATTGACTATTTCTAAATTACATTTTCCAGGAAGTCTCTTTGAGCCGTTTCTACAAGTTATAAAAACACCTAAGTTCATAATATTAATACTTTCTTAAAGTATGCAAAATGAATATACATAAATAACAATATATAATATAAAATTAATTTTAATAATAAAAAATCTTATGACAAAAATAATTGCTGAAATTGGAATAAATCATAATGGTGATATTGAGATGGCAAAAAAACTAATTTTGATGGCTAAAAATTGTGGATGTGATTATGTTAAATTTCAAAAAAGAAATCCTGATATTTGTGTGCCAGAGAATCAAAAAAAACAGATGAGAGAAACACCTTGGGGGTATATTTCTTATTTAGAATATAAAAAAAAAATTGAATTTGAGAAAGATGATTACATAACAATTGATAGCTATTGTAAAGAAAAGAACATTGAATGGTTGGCATCTGCTTGGGATTTAGATAGTTTAAAATTTGTAGAGGAGTTTAACCCCTCAACTCACAAGATTGCCTCAGCAATGTTAACCAATTTAGAATTGGTTAAAGAAGTTTCAATGCTAAAAAAATACACATTTATTTCAACAGGAATGTGCGAATTGAAAGATATTGATAAAGTAGTAGATATTTTTAAAAAAGCTAACTGTGACTTTGAGCTGATGCATTGTGTGAGCACATATCCTGCTGACGAAAAAGATTTAAATCTTTCTTTAATAGGTTTTTATCAAAAGAGATATGGGTGTAAAGTTGGTTACTCAGGTCATGAAGATAGTCTTTCACCATCAATTATTGCATCCGCATTAGGAGCTACTTCGATTGAAAGACATATTACACTTAATAGGTCATATTTTGGTACTGATCAATCTGCCTCAGTAGAAGAAAGAGGTTTAAGAGAACTTGTTAGTATAATAAGGAAAATTCCAATTGTTATGGGTCAACCAAAAAAAATATTTTTTGAGGAAGAAAAATTAGTTGCCAAAAAAATGAAATACTGGATTAAGTAATTTTTTAATATTGTTTAAGAAAAAATGCAATCATGGGATTTTTACTTTTAATTTCCCCAACAGTATCTTGCTCAATTCACAGTCATTTACAAATGAAGGCATAAAATTAAAGTTATTTTTAATTAACTCTTTCAAAAAAATATAGGATGTTTTAGAAGAGAAGGGAAATGGAATTTTGTTTTTTTTTATTCCAAAGCTATAGAAATGAATAGTATTATTGTTTTTAATAGATAGTTTAAAGTCAACTTTAGGATATTCTTGAAAGACAAAAAAAGTAATTAGGTCTTTCATTTTTTTTTTTGTTTGAATGGTCATTTCATTTTTATTTACACCTTCTATCTTAATTGTAGTACTTAGCTCATCATATGATTTTCTTGAAATATTTTGAATTATCTTAGAATTGGAGTCAGAAAAGTTCTTAACAGATTTTTTGTTATTTAAATAATTAAAGAAATGAAATAGATGAGTGATATTGGCTAATAAATTTCCCTCTTTTACATAGCAAACGACTCTAAATTTTTTTAACTTACTTTTTAAAGCACTTTTTCTTGCAAGTATATATCCCCAACTATTTATAAAGACTTTTGCTTTATTATTAAATTTTTTTTTAAAATTAGTAAATTGATGAATAGAAAAAAAACAAAATTTTTCTAAAAGTAAATATTGAGTTTTATTATTTTCAAAAAATCTTTTTATTAAATGATATCTTTCTTTTGAAGCGGTAGAAGATATTGTTAATAAATAATTTTTTTTATTTGGAATTTTTTTAAATATAAAAAATTTTTTCTTATAAAATTTATTTTTTTTTAAATTTATAATATTTTCATTATTTGATTTTTCCACAATATGAATAATATAGTTTTTTTTAGCAAAACTTTTAAAATGGGATAGACCCATATTTCCAAAACCAATTATTAGTATCTTTTTATTTTTCATTAAAATTAACTAGATATTTTATTGCATAAAGAAATAATTTCTTTTGCATCGTTAATATTTATAAAATTTGATTTTTTATTTTTTATAAATTTTTTAAAATTAAAATATTGTAGCTCAAAACCAGGTTTAAGTTTTGTTTGTTTAAATTCACTTGAAATTTTTGAAATATTTGGAGTATAAAAATTTATTTTTCTATATTTTTTTTTTATTAATTTATTATAAACTATGAGTTTTTCAATTGGCTCAAGTTTTATTCTCTTTTTTTCAAAATTGAATTCAAAAGAAAAATTATCTGATACACCAAAATTAATATTCAAATATATTGAGTTTTTTTGTTTGGTTTCAAATATACAAAAAATACTCTTTTTATTAATAATTTTATTTGTTAGCTTAATCTTACCAAATAATTCATATATAATTGAAATTATATGACAGGTATTAAGTTCGATACTTTTTTTATTAATTTCAGGACATTTGATATAAACGTTATTTAGTGATTCTTTTGATAAATTTTTTTTTAAGCTAGCGATGTTGTGATAATAAATTCTATTATAGGCAACAAAAATATTTTTTCTAAAATTTAAAAATTCATTAAATTCTTTCGTTGAAGTGAAGACTGGTTTCTCAATTATAACTTTAAGATTATTTCTAACACACATTTTTAAAATCTTTTTGTTATCCTTAATTCTTCCTGCAATTAGAATATTACAATTGTTCTTATGACTATTTTTTACAAAGTCTTTCCAATTGTAATAAATATTTTTTATTTTGTATTTAAGAGATAGTTTTTTAATATTTTTTGAATTTTTATTTGATGTACAAATTGAAAAAATTTCAAATGAATTTTTTTTAGCTGCCTTTATGTGATGATTTATAATTTCAGAAGTCCCAAATATTGATAATTTCATTTTACTTATAAATTTGTAATAAATTTTTTAATTTCGTATTATTATCGACATATATAAATTTTTAGTGTATTTATCTAAAATTCTAAATAAAATTAATATATATCTTAAAATGAAAGAATTAGATCTTCTTGAATTAGTTAAAACAGCTTCCAAAAATATTATATTAATATTAACCTTATCAATATTTAGCAATCTTGCACTATATTACCATTATTCAAGTTTAGAAAAGACATTCAGTTCTAATATAATATTGAAAAACCCTTCATTACAAGAGTTTAGTTCAGATTTTGTAAACACTAGAGTTGAAGAGGATATTTATTTTGAATTTATTTCTGATTTTGATTCCCAAGTGACGTCAAGGGACAATTTTAATTACTTTTTAGAAGAGATTGAATTAAGAAATTTAATAAATCAAATATCTATAAATTTAAAATTAGTAAACAAAAAACAAGAACATGAAAATAGGCATAATCTTACCACAATTAAGGAAATCACAATTGTTTATCCTCAAAGCGTTAATGGTCCTGATATTTTAAATCAGTATATAGAATATACTAAAAAAAAAATAATCGAAGAATTTATTAAGAAAAGAAAACGTGTAATAGAAAGTTTGATGAATTATATGGAGGAGCAATTAGAAATAGCTTATGAAATAAATCAAGAATATCCATTAGTAAGCAGTCTTATGCCTTCAAGTGTGAAACAGTTAGGGATAATAAAAGAGCATGGTTCAGATGATTTATTTTATAATGGCACTGTAGTATTATCAAAACAGTTAAATCATTTAAACAAAAGACTACGAAGACTTGAAACTTTAGATGTAGATTATAATTTTATTTTAGACTCAGCTTCGCAAGGTATTTGGATAAATAACAATAAAAGAGCATATATATTATTTGGAATATTTTTGTCTATATTTATATCTTTTTTTATATCTATTCTTAGATTCAAAAAAAAAAAATAATAATTTGATCTATTAAACTTTGATGTGCTCTAATTATAAAATAGATTCATCTTTTTTTAAATCGATAAGTGTAATTTGTGCCTTAATTGTCCCACTATTAGTTACCGGCTCTTTCTTGCCAGATTTACTAGTGAGTTTATTATCTCTTTGGTTTATATACTATTCAATAAAAAATAATCTTTATAAGATTTATAAAAATAAATATTTTTTATATTTCATATCTTTTTGTCTAGTTTGTATTTTGTCTTCTATTATGTCTGAGGATATTTTTTATAGTCTTAAAAATTCATTGTTTTATTTTAGGATAGGGATATTTGCATTACTCATCTCATTTTTAATTAGCAGAAACATAAAAATTTTAGATTATTTTTATTTATCTTTTTTTGTTACATTTTCTTTTCTAGTTATTGATGGATATACTCAATATTTTACTGGTTTTAATATACTTGGATATCAAATATCTGGTATAAGAGTTTCTTCTTTTTTCAGAGATGAATTAATATTAGGATCTTACTTATCAAGACTATTCCCTTTATTCTTTGCATTATTTGTTCTAAGAAATAACAAAAGTAAACTTGAAATATTTTTTGTTTCTATCTTATTCATTGCAATTGATGTTTTAATTTTTCTTTCTGGAGAAAGAGCTGCATTTTTTCTTCTAAATTTGTCAACATTATTTATAATTATTTTTATCTCCGAATATAAATGGCTTAGGCTTATTATTTTTATGATTTCCTTTTTAATAATTACTTTAATTATTTCAAATAGTCCAAAACTGTACAGTAGATATGTAGAGTCACCCATAAAAAGTATGGGGATAGCTGGAGGAACAGATAAAAAAATGTTTACTGAATCACATGATGCTTTAATTAGAGGTGCGTTTAAGATGTTTCTAGATAAACCATTATTGGGTCATGGTCCAAAGATGTTTAGGGTAAAATGCAATGACAAAAAATATTTTAGTAAAGATTTTAAATGCCACCCTCATCCACACAATTTTTATGCCCAACTTTTAGCTGAGACAGGCATATTAGGTTTTTGTTTTTTATTGGGATTATTATTATATTTTATTTTTCTTATGATGAAACATGTGCTGATATTTATTAAATATAAAAAAAAATGGTTGTCTGATTATCAAATCTGTCTTTTGGCTGGCCTTTTGATCACTATCTGGCCACTCACAACTACTGGAAGTATTTTTACAAATAAATTAATGTTATTTTATGGTTTACAAATGGGTTTCTTCAAAATCGAAAAAAAGAAAATATAAAAAGATTATAAAAACTAAAATTTTAAGGTATATAAATCTAAATATATGAAGATTGCAATAATTGGAGCTGGATATGTGGGATTACCCCTTGCTCTAGCTTTTTCAAAATTTCATACTGTTACTTGTTATGATATTGATAAAAAAAGAATTGACGAACTTCAAAGTGGGCATGACTCCAATCAACAACATAGTAAAAAGAATATTAT
>Ga0209630_10003263_pt1 | contig 14851 bp, 13 predicted proteins | sample COG_01_FD_184745 | JGI IMG/M metagenome (GOLD analysis project Ga0209630, IMG submission 184745) | Pelagic Microbial community sample from North Sea - COGITO 998_met_01 (SPAdes) (version 2) | ecosystem: Environmental > Aquatic > Marine > Neritic zone/Coastal water | place: Helgoland, sampling... | reverse complement strand
TTGTCTAAACTTTTTTCTAAAAAGTTTTTTTTTTGTCTAAACTTTTTTCTATAAAGTGTTTTTTTTTGTCTAAACTTTTTTCTAAAAAGTTTTTTTTTTTAAAAAAGTTTAGTTTAATAATTCTCAACATTAATTGCATATAATTCATTTTTAATATGTTCTTCAACATTTAAGTTTTTAATAAATTTTCGAATTTGTCTCATAGTAACTATTTCATTATTACGTGTTAAATCTTTACATAATTCATATGAATTACTAATACCATGTTTTCTTAATATTACTTGAATACCTTCAATAATAACTACACAATTATAATGTAAATCTTCATTAATTAAAACTGAATCTACATCTAATTTATTAAAACCACTTTTAAAATTCTGATAAGCAACTAACATATGACCAAAAATAGTTCCTATATTACGTGTAATAGTTGAATCAGTTAAATCACGTTGTAATCGTGATACTGGTAATTTTTCGGACATAAAATTTAATAAAGTATTTGCTAATAATAAATTACCTTCACTATTTTCAAAATTAATAGGATTTATTTTATGAGGCATAGTAGAAGAACCAACTTCATTAGAATCGAATTTTTGGACAATATAATTAATAGAAATATAATGCCATATATCTTTATTCATATCAATAAAAATAGTATTAATTCTTTTTAAATTGTCAAATACAACTGATAAATTTTCATAATTATCTATTTGAGTTGTATATTTATTTCTTTCTAATGAAAAATAACTCAAAAATTCTTCCATTATTATATCCCATTTAATATTAGGATATGCAGCATAATGAGCATTTAAATTACCATTAGCACCACCTAGTTTACCATAATATCTTATATTTTTAAGTAAATCTAATTGTTTTTGAATTCTATAATGAAAAACTCTTATTTCTTTGCCTAATGTTGTTGGAACTGCCGGTTGTCCATGAGTACGACTAATCATAATAATATTTTTCCATAATAATGATTTTTTTAATAAATCTTCTAATATAGTTTCTAATAATGGAATTATTTTATCTTCAACACATTCTTTAATACTTAATGTAATACAATTATTATTAATATCTTGTGAAGTTAAACCAAAATGAATAAAGGATTTATAACGTGATAATCCTAAAACATCAAATCGCTCTTGAATAAAATATTCTACAGCTTTAACATCATGTTTAATTTTTTTTTCAATATTTTTTATTTTAATACAATCATATATTTTAAATGTTTCATAAATAGTTCTAATAATATAACAATCGGTATTAGTTAAATCTTTTAAACTTTCTAAACCAATGTCTTTTAAATGAAGAAAATATGCTATTTCAATAAGTACTCTGTATCTAAATAATGCAAATTCCGAAAAATAATTATTTAGACATTTTGTATATTCATAGTAACGTCCATCTATAGGTGAAATACATAATAAATTATTTTCCATAATATTAAATTAATATTAATATATTTTTATATACTATAATGAAATTTATTCGTAGTATAGTTGATAATAATCAAATTATTATGTATTTTCAAAATGATGATGGTAAAATTAAAAAAAAAAAATATCCATATAATCGTTTAATGCCATTAACACATAAACGACCACATAAAAAATATCCTCCTAATTCAGTTTCAACTAGTGATATTTATAATAAAATGTACAATTGTAATTTTAAACACGAGATTTATTTTAATGATTTAGATTTTTAAGCACTAACAGAAGTATCTGCCTTTGGGAAATGATCCTTAAGGAATTTTTGAAGACTGAAATAATTTAAATCATCACCCTTCTTAAGATTAAGAAGTTTAGTTAGTGTAGAGTCTGCCTTAATTTCCTTCTTATTTGCAGGATTTTGGAGATTGTTTTCCTTAATATATTTGTTAACTTCCTTAGTTACATCAGTACGAGCCATCATAGTGCCATTTGGTTTATTTAGAAACTTACAAAGTTCATCAGAAATTAAAGATGGTTTAGCAAATCCTGTTGGTTGCCTATTTGGGTCAACCTTACGAGTCTTCTTAAATGTTTTTTTTTGATAGGATTTTAGTACTTTTCTAAGTTCAATCTTTGCAACCTTAGATTCCTTTTCAAACATTTCGAATTTACTAATAAGATTATTAATAGATTCTACAGTAGGGTCAACCTTATCACTATCAACAGATTCAGTTAGAGTTTCAGTTACAACTGGTTCAGATACAAGCGTTTCGGTTACAACTGGTTCAGATACAACTGGTTCAGTTACAACTGGTTCAGATTTAAATGTATCTTTAACTGATTCATCTTTTACGACTTTTTCAGTTTTTTTTTTAGGTTGGGTTTTTTTGGGGGCAGATTTCTTAGCAGGAGCCTTTGTAGCAGTCATGATATTTAATATACTAATCTTATCTTTAAATAATAATATTTATTTATATAAATAATAATATTTATTTGTATAAATAATAAAATTAATTTAAATTAAAATTTTAAAAAATATTATATAAATATAAGTATGAATTTATCTGAAATAATATTATCAACAGAACAATTAGGTACATTTGTAATAATATTAATATTATCATTTTCTATTTATTCGTATTTTTTAAAAATGTTACCTAGAACATATGATATAAAAAAAAATATTAATCCATATATATTAGTACTATTATTATATGTATTATTTTTAATAATTAATAGAGTTATTAAAACAAATATAGAATTTAGTAAACCATTAACTAAATATTTAATAAGAAAAAAAAATAATAAAGAAGAACCATATCATATAAAATATGTTAATCCATTTGTAACCAATTTAGATAAGGTTGATTTTAATATGAAACAACGTCAAAATAAAGAATATATTAAAAAAATACTAAGTCAATTATTATTACGCAAATATGTATTATTTGAAAATATACTTGGATATATTAAAAACCCATGGGAAATAGTTAAACTCGAAGAAGATGCTACTTATAGTTCGAGTTATAAAATAAATGATATTGCACCATTGAGTAATCTAGAAAATGTAATTAAAGATAATATGTATTGTATGAATTGTTTAACTATTGATAATATATTAGTTTTATATAGAAAATATATATTAAAGTTTATAAATAAAAAATATTTTGTATTTGAAAAGAAAAATAAAGCAGATTCAAAATATTATTTTAGAGATTGTATATCACAAGTTATAATAGACCCATCTAGTACTGATTCATATGATACAATTATAGATACAAGAGATTTACGTTATGATAGACAATATATATTATTTGTAAATTTTACTACTGAACCATCAAATATTTCTAGTTATTTAAAACAATTAAAAGAGCAACCCGAAGAACATAACTGGAAAGACGATTTATTAATAAAAGATATTATTGTTGTTGATATATATTTTATTTATAATCAAATGCTAGTATTAAATGAAGAAGTTATGGATCAAAACAGTAGTGAAAAAGATTTTTCATTAAATAAATTTTATGAAAAACAAGATTGGATTGAAAAAAGATATTTTAATTTAATAAAATATCAATTTGCTGGAAGAATAGGAAGTGGAGCTAATGATGTTATGGCGGAAAATTTAACTGTTAAAAAAAATAGTGTTATTAATGATAACTCTACTATAAAATTTAGAAAAATAGCAAAAAAAAATACATTAAATAATACAAATATAAAAGATAGAGAGATTGAATTATCTTTACATGATAATAATATTAATAAATTAAATATAAAACTAAATACAAGTATTTCTAGTTCTACTGATTTAATTATTAATTTTGAAGATTATATAAAAATATATATACAAACACCTTCTGAGCAACCAGCGAACGAACCAGTAATTGTAGAAGATGCAAATACTAAATCATATGAAGGTAATGATTTACTTTTAGACCAAAATACAGTTTCATATATTTCATTTAACTTTTTAAATATTAAAAATATAAAAGAATATCGAAATAAAATGAATTATATTGCTAATAAAATTTTAGATAAATATTATAAAGAAGAAGTAAAAAGTATTGATAAAATTAAATTTAATCTAAAATCATTACAAATTATTCAATTTGATAAATTATTAAGATATAATAGAGGTAAAAATAGATTAGTATTAGATAATAGAGTTATTACACCAAGAAATATAGGATTAAATTATAGAGATATTAAAAGACTACGTGATTCATATGTAATATTTTTAGAAAAAACTTTAAGATATAAACAAACATTAAATCAAAAAATACAACAAAAAAATTATTCATTAAATGTAACAAATAATGAACTATTAGCAGTATTAAATAACAATCCATTTAATACTAAATCTAAGTATTTAGCACAAATTGAAAAAATTGAAAATATTGATAGCACTAAAAGTTTATATGATAAGTTAACTTTAGAATCTAATAAAAAAATAGTTGGATTAAAGATTAAAACTAAATCATATAGAGAATCAAAAAAACAACCATTATTTGTTAAATTTGGAACAACTTTAAATATTGATGGTTTTAGTATTAATCCAGAAAGAGTATATATAGTTCATTATATAAAAAAAACTAACTTATTAAAACCAGAAAGTATATATTTAGAAGAATCATTATTAGAAACAGATAATGATGGTAATACTATTGATTTAACAGTACCAAATAATGACGAAAACCTTTTAACACCAATAAATTTATTTGATTGTACAAATACATTTAGAAAAGAGACAATGGGTGTTTCTAATTTAATTGAAATAGTAAATACTACACAATTTAAAGTAATTTTTGATAATATACCATTGGAGTTTAAACCATTATTTTCAGATGATGATACTAGTGCTAGTAATAATATGTATATTGATAGACCAACATATGTAATGTTAAATTATACAAAAACACCTGATAAAAATAATATAAAAAATAATATATATGAAAATGTATTATATAAAGTAATTGAAATTCAATCAACATCTTCTAACTCGAGTGCATACTTAAAATTAGAATCATTAGTACAAGTAACTTATGCAGAAAGTAGTGATGAAAATAATATATTTAAGGAAATATTAGTATCTCAGTATATTAATAGTAAAAATTATATAGAAAATGTGTTTTTTAAGAAAGTTGATATTCCCAGAAATGAAAGAGTATTAAGTAATGGACCAGTATTTAAGTTTGTTGTTGAATTAAAAAATCAAATTATAAACATTACACCAGAAATTACACGTGCCGATATAATTGGTAATTATGAAATTACTATGAATAAGATTATAGATTATATATATCAAAATGAAGCTCAAAAAATACATTATGAAATTCCTGAAAATATAGGTGTATATAAGGATACTAGTTCAGCAGTATATTCATATAAATATAAAAATGATTTATATATTTCTTATGAAAAAAGAAATAATCCTGTAAATCTATTTAAAAATTATAGTTCTGAATTCTTATGTAAAAAAGTATATCGTGGTTCTAATTTTGCAGTAAATATGAATTCTTTATATTATTTAGATTCATATCAAGAATATTATCAATATTTTATTAATTTATTTAAAAATACACTAGGACTTCATGATGAAATTAATTATCAATGTAATGAATATTATAAATCCGGAAGTATGTTATCTAATCTTAAATTACCAGTTACATTTAATAAATATGTGTCATTTTCAAATAATTATATGTTGTATTATAAAACAAATATAAAAATTGATGATATTGATCCTAAATATTTAGGTAAACATATTGTTATAAATAATACAGTATGTGATAATCAACTATTAAATGTTCAAAATTCTAATCGTAATAATTCTAGACTATATAAGACTTTTATGAAAGATTTAATATATAAACATGAAATAGGTAGACAAGGATTTGAATATAGTGATGCAAAAAAAATATGTGAACGTATATTTACAGTATATGATAAGGAATGTATGCAACAAACATATAAACAACAATCAAGTAATACAGATGATTATAATGTTGAATATTTTAAACATAATAAAGAGAGGGATAATTGTTTTACTACATTGTATAACGATGAAAAAGAAAAAAATACATATCAATTTATTGCGGAATCCAAAATGTTAGATCCAACAAATACAACTGATATATCAGCATTACAATCTGCTGCTAATAATATTAAAAATCTGAAAAATACATGTGAATCTAAACTAACAAAGCAAGATTGTAATACAGATTATAATTGCTTTTATAATAACTCATATTATGATCCAGACAGTAAAACAACAATAGGCAAATGTGAAACTTTAATAGATAGTAGTTTACCTAAGATATATCATGATCAAGCAACTAGTATTGAAGTTATTGACAATGATGGAGTTACTAATCTTGTATTAGATGTAGTTGAACCATTTGAAGTTAAATATGATTCAACTAGTAGTTTTATAAAAATAACTGATACTAGTAATATTATTGAAGCACCTTACAGTAATAAAAAATGTTTTTTTACAAATGATATAGAATATCAACATGATAATATTATTACACCAATTAATGTTGAGGATAATCTAGAAATTGATTCAGCATCTAATTTTATTTTTAGTCTGTCCTCAGCCCTTTCCTCGAGCTCGCCAGCCATCACTGAAATGTATGTTTATTCTACAAAATCTATAACATTTACAACAAGTAGTGATAGTATTACAATTAGTGATAGTATTACAATAAAAAAATATGAAATATTTAAATTAAAAATAAAGTCAAGCAATGTGTATGAATTGCAAAAAAACACAAATGGTGCTTATGAAAAACAAACTCCAAAGGCTGATACTCCACTTACTTTTAATACTAAAATAATATACTTGCCTACTAATATAGATATAACAAATAGTACTATAACAATTAGAAACCATAATATTAAACTTAACCATAGTATTATATCATATTTTAATAAAGATATTACGTTTATTACATCAAATAGTATTAATGTTACTATTAAAGCATATGAAAAAGTTATTTTAACCGCCACAAATAATACTGAAGTTACATTAATGCAATATGTAAATGATACATGGATAAAACAAACTCCTGTTGGAAATCCAACCAACAACATCATAGGTTTGTGGACATTTGATTTTAAAATAATGTCATACACTAATGTAGATATAGCTATTTTTAATCAAACCGGTCAGTTAAACATATGTTTAGATTATGCTAATAATAATCTTATAACTCCCGGTGATAAACATCTTACAATACTAGATAGTATTAAACCGAATACTAAAGTATATTTTCAAGATTATATATTTAAGGCAAGAAATATATTAACAAGGTATCAAGATTATTTTATTAATGATTTTAAAGTAAAATCAAAAAAATTAAAATTTATGGGAAATGCTACACAATATTTTTCAATTTCCGCCGAATCAGGTGCAACAGGTACTCCCGATGATATACCACTGAAAAAAAATATAAATTATATAAACTCATTTAAAAGTATTCAACAACGTTCTAATGATGAGAGTAATAGTGTAACTAATTATAAAGATGTTGTAAAAAAAATAGAACAAACTGGTAATTTACGATTTTATCCACATAGATTAGCTCATTTAAATGAAATAAAAACTGCAGCATATTATGGTGCAGATTGGGATGATGTTGGTTGGATTAATGATGCTAATCCACAATTATATAATAAATCCAATTTAGTTAAAATAAAAGATAAAAAAGTTATGTGGATTGATAAAGAAGACGAAAATGCTGTTAACAAAGGTGTAGTTTGCTATGGACGAAAACTAGACCAAAATAAATTAGGTGCTAATGATAAAAATGAAATGTATAATTTCCAAATGGAAAAAATTGAACAAAACATTAAAGATATTCAAAAATATGAAAATGTTAGTAATTTTAATAAAGAAATATATAGTCGATGGAATTTATAATTTAATATATTATCTAAAAAATTAATACATTAACACATATTATATTCATAGTCGCTTTCATATTCTTCATCTTCTTGTTCTTCAACTTTTTTCATTTTTTTTATGATTTGTGATGAATTATTAATATCAATATTACGATAAATTACATTAAAAAACTCAGAATAATTAGGTTTATTATGAATATTTACATAAGCAGGATCACAATAATCTACAATTTTATAATATGTATCTAAAATATTATTACTATACTCGATATTGTAGACATCATAAGTATCAACCTCCATATTATATATATTTATATTTAAAAATTTATATAGTTTATATTATATATACATATATGAATGAAACAGATAATGTTACTATAAATATTAATGAAACAGATAATTTCACAGATAATTCCACATCTAATTTAACATCTAATTTAACATCTAATTTAACATCTAATGAAAATTTTGAAAACATATGTATAAAAATTAAAAAACTTGATAATTTATTTACCACAAAAGAACGCACCCCAGTTCATATTATAACTAATGTTATTGAAAATTTTACAAAAAATCTAATTAGCAAAGTAGAAAAAAATGAATTAATAAGCGATATCTATATTGGTAGTATTCAAAATAGTAATATTAAAGGAACTGGTTTATTAATTAAACAAAATAATATTTTAATTGAGGGTATGTTTAATAGTACTTATAATATTATTGATTGTAAAGTAAATTTAGAATCTGTTTTACTTGAAGGCATTATTAAAAATGGTGATTTTAGTTCAGGAACAGTAACTAGTAATAATGAAAATATTAAAATTATTGGAACATTTAAAGACGGATTACCAGAAAATTCTATTAAGTATTATGAAAATGATACAATTTATGAAGGCGAATGTAAACATGGTATGTTTAATGGAATGGGTTGTTATACAGATGGTTCTATATCATATGAAGGCGAATGGTTAAATAATAGATTTAATGGCAATGGTTTAATTATTACAGACAATTATAATTATAATGGTTCATTTTTAAATGGAAAAAAAAATGGTAATGGTAAGTTGGAAATAGAAAACAAAGAGTATTTTATAACTTATGAAAATAATATTGAACTAAATCGCTTAGATTTTAATGAAAAAAAAATCCAGGATTTAGAATTACATATTGTAGATTTAGAAAATAATGATAAAAATAATACAGTAGTAATACACCAACAAGAAAAACAAATATTAGAATATAATAATAAAATTAAAACAGTTGAAAATGAAAAAAAATTATTGGAAGAACAATTCAATTGCAAAATATGTTTTAGAAATATTTCCAATATAGTATTACAACCATGTAATCATGCAGTATTATGTGAAACATGTGAAGCTGGTATAAGAAACACACAAAATGGACGCCGTTGTCCTATATGTAGAAAACAATACACAAAATATATAAAGATATTTATTTAATATATATTTATATATTATAAATGATATTAGAATCTGTTACTATTTTATACTATACACTAGGAACAATATCAATAGGAGTAGTTTTATACCAAAAATATAATAATAAAATTCATAGTTTTATTAATAAATTGTTTTATAATTACGAATCTGTTCCAAATGAAGAAATAGATTTAAATATTGTTAATAATGAAATAAATGATAATATATATATACTTTTTAATCAAAATGAAGAAAATAATCAAAATGATGAAAATAATACTAATCAAAATAATGAAGAAAATAAAAAGATGATTAAAACAAAAAAAAATATAGTAATTGATTTTGAATAATTTATAAAAATATATAAAATATGATTTATGACTAAATTATTAGTAAATTCGGATTTAGTTGATTTTGAAATATGACAAATTAGGATTATTTTTTTCAATATATGTACCTAATATAAGTTTTTTTAATAAATCTGGATTAGATTCACATAGTAACTCATTAGACTCAAGACCACAAACATTATTACATTGTAGTCCTTTTTCAGTATTTATAACATCTACTTCTACATATTCACCTTTAAATAAACATTTATATTTTACATCGGATTTCAAATTATTTTTATGAACAAATATATCAGTATTGTTTTCTAAAATTGTTATAAATCCGTATCTTAAATCAATATTATACCATTTTACTTTACCTATTTTTTTTGATTCTAAAGTTGTCATATATAGTATTATTTTATAATAAAATTTTAAATGCTTTAATCTTTATATAAAAATATAATATAAATTAATGAGAAACATAAAGGTTCATAAAATTGAAAAAAATATAATTAAAAATTTAATTAAAGGTGGGTTTTGTAAAAAATATAAAGGTGATTCATGTAAAAAAATAAAAACAAAAATAGACCCAATAGCCCCATTAGGTTTTTTGTTAAATGGAATTTTAAATCTAATACAAAATGGACCCCTAAAGTTTTTTATAAAAGGTATAGGTCTTATAATTAATCAATGGAATGAAAATATATATAAGTTCTCAACAGTATTAGAACAATTACTTTTATTAATAATTTTTACTATTAATGGATATACAAATGTAATTAATAATGTTTTAGATGATATTAGATTAGTATTAAAATTGGTGGTAATTGTATTAACTGCAGGTTCGCCAGTGTATTTAGCAACATTATATTTAACACCTATTGTTAGTGAACTAATGAGTTTTGCAATGGATACTGCAACGCTAGATATAGTGACATCAATATTTTTACTGGATTTTCAACCCGCTATTAATTTTATTAAAGCAACATTTAATTTATTTTTAGGAAAAACAGTAAAAAGTCGTTGTAATCTAGAAGATTATGGAAATAATAGAAGACTAATGAATAAAGAGTGTCATGAGTTTTTTGTACCAAAATGTAAATTAAATGTTAGAACATTATTTTATATTTCATTGACATTACTAATATTAATATATATATCATGTTGGATTAGTTTTCTGAAAATATTTTATCCAGATTAATTTAATAGTTATAAGGATTATAAAATAAAAAAAATTTTTATATTATTAAGTATTAAATATGACTAATATAGTTGTTAAAATTTTTAAAAATATATTTTTGTTATTAATGTCTGTATTAAAAACATTAAGTAGTAATTATATTCCACTATTATTATTAAGTGCTACAATTTTTTATTTATTAGACTTTTTAGCACAAAGAAAATTAATTTTACCATGTAAAGCATGTGATAATGGTTCATGGTATTATAAATGTTCAAAAAATACTGGATATGGAACACGAACATGTAAAAAATATACATATATAACCGAAACTACATACGATTTTATAAATTTAGTTAATAAATCAAGTGAAAGACTACTAAAATCTATTTTGATGTTAGTACAACATACTGCAAGAGTATTAAAAAAATTTATTTATTTTATAGATAGTTTAACAATTATATTATCTATGATATTTCCTCCATGGCTTATTGTAAAATATTTAATAATACCAGTAAGTAGTGCACTTTATAAAGGTATTGCTAAGGCAACTGAAAAATTAAATTTATTCTCATGTGCATTTACTATTCCTATAATAAATAAGAAAATAGATATATGTAATTTAATAGTAACTGGTATAATGCTTTTATTAGATGCAATAGTTTTTATTTTTAATACATTAATGAGTTTATTTGGATTAATTGGTAAAGCATTATATAAATTTGTAAAAAAATTCATAATTGATAAGTTATTATCACTGATAAAAAAGGCAATGAAGTTTATTTCAAAAAATATTATGCTTCTTTTAATGGAATCAATACAAATATTAAATAAAATAACTAAACCATTAAATGTAATATTTGATATTCCAATATATCAATATTTAATATTAGTTGTAAATGTAATATTAGATTTTATTCTTGATACTATTCCAGGTTTAAGCTTATTAAAAAATGCAGTCTCTATAATATTGGGTTTTATATTACTATCATTATTTATAACTATTTTGTTGCCAGTATTAGGGGGGTTAATAGCACTATTTCCATTAATTAAATCAGTAATATATTTTGTGCTTGGATTAGATGATGATAATGATTTTAAGTTTTTATTTCATTTTGCATTTAAATTAATAAATAAAATAAAAGAACAGTTTTATAATTAATAAATAAAATAAAAGAATAATTTAATAAATAAATAATTTAATAATAAATCTTTTATTTTTTTTATATTTTTAATAAATATGTATAGTACTTCTTCTAAACTAAATGAAATAATAATATTAAATAGAAAATTAAGAAATGCTTTAAGTTTTCGTGGAGGAAGTACTCAAAAACTACAAAATTTTAAAAGTAAATTAAATCAAAATAAATTATCTATTTTATATATTTATATCATTGTTTTCTCCACTATTTTATTTTTAACTCCTCTTAATCTACCGCAAAATAAGAAAATTACTGGTGGAGCAGTTAATTATTCTGATTTAGGAAGTGTTTTTGATGATATTAAGGGTAAATATGATGAAATAATAAAAGAACTTATTTCTCAAATCTCAGAAGTCATAGATGATGTACATAATCAAATATTAGAAGCAACAAAGGAAGCAGGTGGTCCAGTAGTAGATGGTATTAATACAGGTATAGATGCTTTAGGTAGTAATTTAAATACTGTACTTTATTCTCAACCTATGATTCCTTGGGTAGCGCCATTAATATTTATCTTATTAATGTTAAGTACGATAAATTATTTTTATACTATTATTTGTTTTACAATAATGGGTTTGTCATATGCAGCATATGCACTTAGTCCAATACAAGTACCTATAATACCTATTGCTATAGTTTATTCAATATTAATTTATTTAGTATGTATGTGTTTAATAGATGTTAAGATATATTTACCATGTTATGGTTGTGATACTGGTACAACTTTTTATAAATGTCTACCAGGAACAGGTAAAGGTTCAGTAGGTTGTACAGTTTATACAGAGTTTTTAAGAAAAATCAAGTTTATATTAAAGTCTATTACTGCAATTAAAAGTTTGATTTTAAATTTCAAGAAAAAAATACTTAGTGTATTTAATAAACTTATTAGTTTTATATTTATATTTAGTGATTTATTTTATAAAGTATTTGGTAGTTCAATAGAAAAAATTTTTAATGCATTACGTTTTTTAAAACGCTTAGAAATTCCGGATGAATGGGGATTTAATTTTGGTGAGTTTATTATATGTCCTGATTTTTCAACCAAAGGTAATGATTGTATATATAATAAGGATGGTTCATTAAGAAATCGGCATGGTAATAATCCAATATTTCATACTTTTTGGAAAATGATTAGAGTAGTATTAGAGTTACCCCCCCCCATGCCTAAATTTAAAATGGGTGGAGGCAAAAAGTTTGAGTTTGATAATATAGAAACACCCGAAGTTACTCAACCAACAATAAAAAAACAAGAAGATATAGAAACACCTGTTACTGAAAAGGGTAAAAAAAATTCATATGATAAAAATATTGCTTATAAAAAATTATTGGAAACTTTAATTAAAATAGAAATTAATCCAATAAAATGGATTGCAGCATTATTTAATATACTTATTGATGCAATTAATTTTATTATTGAAAAAAATATAAAATTACTTAAAAAAATAGTTTCATTCATATTTTCATTAATTACGGAAGCAGTAAAAGGTATGACAAAAGTTTTTGGTAAAATTATTAATTTATTATTAAAACCATTAAATGAAGTAGCGAACATAGCATTAAAATTACCAAAACAATTATTTAAAGCAATTAGTAAGATATTTGAAATAGGACCTTTTACAATTATTACCTTTTATTTCTATAAGATGCTAACATCACTTTTCCCGTTTTTAGATAAATTACGATCATTTATGATTATTATTACAATAGTTATTATTATACAAAGTATTTTAGTAATTTGTCCTATGATTGGTGGATTATATGCTTTCTATGTACCATTTATGTATGTTTATGGCATATATAAAACAATTAATGGTTATATTAAGAATTATAATACAATATTTGTTGATTTAAATAAAACATTAATAGAAAATAATGATGTTATAAATCAAATTAAAGATTATCTATTGGATCTTGACGACTTTTATAAAATTGTTATTGGTTCATTTATATTTATATTAATAGTATTTATTATATTAAATTTATTTACTGATTTTAATAGAAGATTTACAAAATGGATAATTAGAACAGTAACGCGATTAGTTTACGGACATTATTATAATAAATTTAGTGAAGTACAGAAAAAATTTATAAGATTTAAAATAGAAACAGAAAACAGAAAAGAAAAAGAAAATAAAGAAAATAATATAAAAAGTGAAGAAATTAAAAAAGTAAATAAAACATATGTTCAACGACTAAATGATATAAGAAATTTAAGTTTAACTGACTTTAACAATATATATTAATAACCTATATATTTTTTAGTTAATTTATTTTTTTAGTTAATTTATATTTTTTTTATAATATAATAATATAGTATGACAAATACAAACGCACAAAGAGCTAAAGTTTTTCACGGTACACTTGATAAAACAAGTGGTGGATTAACTAAAAATGACTTAAAAAAGAATGAATATGGTAAAATTGTTTCTAAAAAAGCATCGTCTGCCGCAAGAAAAAATAACAACTTAGGTTCTTTCAAACAAACTAAAAAAGGTTTTAAATTAAGTCCAGCAAAAGGTACAAAAGACTACAAAGAAATGTTATCAAAAAAATCTAGTAGAAAGTCTAGTAAGAAATCAATGAAAAAATCCGCTAAGAAATCCGCTAAGAAATCCGCTAAGAAATCCGCTAAGAAATCCGCTAAGAAATCCGCTAAGAAATCCGCTAAGAAATCCGCTAAGAAATCACGTAGAAAGTCTGCTAAGAAATCAATGAAAAAATCTCGTAAGAAATCACGTAAAGGAAAAAAAAATTAAAAAAATTAAATAAATTAAATAAATTAAATAAATTAAATAAATTAAATAAATTAAATAAATTAAATAAATTAAATAAATTAAAATTAACATAATTTATT
>Ga0209630_10003260_pt1 | contig 14858 bp, 12 predicted proteins | sample COG_01_FD_184745 | JGI IMG/M metagenome (GOLD analysis project Ga0209630, IMG submission 184745) | Pelagic Microbial community sample from North Sea - COGITO 998_met_01 (SPAdes) (version 2) | ecosystem: Environmental > Aquatic > Marine > Neritic zone/Coastal water | place: Helgoland, sampling... | reverse complement strand
GATTGTTTAGATGTACCGTTAAACTGGCATTCGATTGAATGAACTCATAAAGTGCCCTTTTTCCGTTATCGGTGTGGTGTGGGCGAGAGTTATGCCAGATGTACATGATTTTCAGCCCATCATTTTTCAGTTGATTTAGACTGGAAATGGCCGATTTTACGCGCTCGTCGTTCACATTCCATGACAAAACTTCCTCAGGCCAGTTGACAATGAGACATGCATTATGATCCGCTTTGATACTCGATAGATCGTCGTAAAATAAATATTTGCCTTCCGAAATATTTGAGATTGCCTCTCGAAAATAAAAGTTATAATCCTTTTGACTTGAACTTATTCTGCTGATGTAGATACTTGTTTGCGTCATATTACAATTATCAGCGCACGTGCCGCTCTTCAGTCGTCATTCGGGGGGCGTTTTGCTCGAGTTAGGCTTCGAATGTGCCAAGGACTTCTCGCTTCATTTTTTCTTCAGATTGAGGAAAGCACCTTTGAAGTTTTTCGTAGACGAACGATTGGATCTGACATTTTTCAAATGATGGTTTTTCAGAACCAATCCGGATACAATTAAACTGTTAATTATTGCCCTGATTTTTTTTGTCAAGTCTTGAAGTACAATTCGAGCTAATGAGGATTCACTTCCCGGGTCACTCAGCTGAATTAGAAGCTTTCTTTGGCTTCCTATTGTGCTTTCTAGGAAATTTACTTTTTGACTCTTCCGATTCATACGGTCATGAAGAACAGTACTTTTCGGATGCAGGTACATGGGAATGTCATGGAAATTACAACGATTGACCCAATCTGAATCTTCAGCGTAGTGAAAAAAAGTAGGGCTAAAGCCTCCAACGACTTCAAATACCTTCTTTGGAACTACCCAAGCCGCTGCATTAGCGAATTTAATAGGATATACGGCTTTCAGTCTTCCAAGAATGAGATCTTCAATTAGGTCGGGGCAATTATGTTCTGAAATGTAGTTTGATTTCCACTGTTTGTCCAACCCTTGCCCCGTGCCGTCAAGCTGGAGCATAGCGTGCACGGATAATTCCGGCAAATTCTCGATGTTTTTCCAAATCTCCGTAAAAGCATTCTTGTGGATGTAGCAGTCCTGATTCAGGAGAAGGATATGGGTGGCTCCTTGATTCAAGCTATTCTGGATGCCAATATTGTTGGCGGCACCGAATCCATAGTTTGTCTCTAATCGGCAGATGCTGTCAGTGAATTTTTGCGCAATGACTACTGAATCGTCCTCAGATGCATTGTCTACAACATGAATGGTTATTTCAGGGTCTGCCTCAATGAGACTCGACAGACATTTCTCAATCCACTCTCCCCCCCAGTAAGTAACAAGGACAGCATGTAATTTTGTGTTTTCTGAAGACTTCACTGTTCCTTCGAGTTAGGGTTTGATAAAGAGGACCGCCAGAATAAAAAATTCTGATACTGTTCATCTCGAACCAAATATGAAAGGAGTAATGCTGGTAATTTATATGTAAAGAAATGCTTAGATAACCATAAGCTCCTTGATATTACGGACATGGAATTTAGGGAGTTTTGAAATTCATGGCTTTTGAATTTCGGGAAATAGGAAGCTCGAGCAACTTTTTCAACAACATTGAAACGATCTTCTTTTGCGGCAGAGCTTCCATTTTTTTTCCATAAAACAGCGTACAAATCTTTTGAGTAAGGATTGTAAGCTACATAATGACGATGCAGCGGTTCAGTCTGTAAAGCTCTTATGAACTCTTTCCTCGTTATGTTATGATAGTAATCCCATCCGATTGATGTTGAAATAGAACTGCCACTGCGACTTCTAGTCGTGCCATGTTCTGGTCTTCCTCGAGATGCCATTGTTGCAATGATGAACCCTCCGGGTTTGCATATTCGAATCATATCGTGAAGATTGTCTCGCCAATGAGGGTTGTGTTCAAAGCATTCGCATGAAATAACTACCTCTACTGAGTTACTCTGCAGAAAGCTCAAGTCTTTCCCATCATAAACTCGATCCACACCTTTACCTTCCGACACATCAAGTCCTAAATAATTAGATTTTGGAAATTCGGTTCGTACGCTCCCATTAACATCCCATGAGCCAATTTCCACTACATTTTCGACGTTTTGTACGCCTAGTACTTGGACGATATTTTTCACGAATAAAAGTTGTTGTATGTGTGCCATTGTTGGATAGTAATATTCTATTTCACTTGAATAAACCTGAAGGAATTAACCCACATCAAACCTCAAGATAAGCCGTTTTTCGATTGCATCGGATGCTCTGCGTATTATAAATCTGAAGGTTCGAGAGAACAGACTTTTTTCAGTCATCTTTATGGGATTTCATTTGACTTGTGTGTTGCTACACAGATTGATAATAAGGGAGAGTGAGATAAAATTCGGTCGTTTTCATGCCGTTTATGTCTAACAGTAGGAATGGAGATGGAATTCCTCGTCCTACCCTTGCTCTAACTTGTGATTGATGGATATGAACGAGTTGAATTTTCTTTCCGTAGTTCAGAACCTTATTTCCAGACTCTGTGAAACAACCACGCAATTCGATTGTCGCAACCAGCGACGCCTAGATTAAATTTCCCACCCCTTAATTGAATTCCCGACTGAAAAAGCCACGCATCCTGACTGGCTCGATGGGACTGCCCTTTGCCGTAGATTGAATGGTACTCATCAAAACACATTGCCGAACCATTTACCATTTCATACCTGCTATCACAGTATACAGTATTTGGCTCCGGCCGAAAATTGGCAAAGTACTTAAATGAGATATCATTATTTATGATTGCGATGCGATGAGAATTAAATTTTTTCGATGCAAAATCTACAAGTTGCCTGAATATTGGGCGCACAGTAGCCCATTCGATGCTTAATTTGTTAGATTTTAAAATGTTATGATCTAGTCCGTCTCTCGTTTCCGCAAAGAGTACTATTTGACTTACCGATTACTCTTTAGGTTTTCCACTAAAGCTTGTTTTAGTTCGCTTCTCCGAAGATCATGCTTCGGCCAATACCATTCCGTCAGAATTACCCAAGTTTCCATTCAAAATAGGGTGTCAAGATTGTGCAGGGAATCATAGTTTTTTTAGTCTGACAAGAAATCTTGATATTCTGCATAAAGCCTTGGGATTTGCTCATTGTAAAAGTGTGATGCATATTGAGATTGGAGCATCTCATCAATGTATTTCTGATTTAAGGTAACATTCCTTTTCTTTGGAGGTCTCTTTTTTTCGTATTCGTAACGTTGGATCGCGGAATTGTTAGCTCGGGTATATTTAGGAATTCGCCAATTAATGTCTCTTTTTTGTCATCGGAAATATCGTGGTGATATATCAGTACTTCAACGTTTTCTCGAGCGAAGAAAGCATGGTCTCCATCAAACGGTTTCGCGTAAACATCAATGTCAAAATGAGACTTTAATTAATTATTGAACCAGTTGATGATCCAGAATCGTTTCTCACGTCTCATAAACATCTGCCAATATTCCTCCAGACTGAAATCAATACCATCCCAATGTTGTCGTTTGTGTCGCTCGATATTATGAAGAAAGCTTGACGTATTTCTGGAGATTGGATCTCGGATTGGGATTATGAGCTTTATCCTGCCGTCAAAGCCTTTTTTAAATCGCTTCTTAAATTCCAATTTAACGGCAGGATTCCAAGTATCTACACCCATCTTAAATGAATGTATATGTATAGCAGGGTGCGTATAGTTAGAGAGAAGTATGCCAATTTTTTGGCGGTCATTTATGGCTTATTTGTTCAGGTTTGAATCAGGTTATGAAAAGTATAGTTTCGATTTCTATGTATTTCCAGATCTTCAACGGATGAAAACAAAAAGGGTCTCAAACTTGGAGTCTTACGTCAAGTGTTTATTCTTTCGAATCCTTATCCGTTTATGATTGGAGGGTCATTACAGCACTGAAGTTGCGGCCACTTATGATCAGAATTTACTGGCGATTATCGGAATCAAAAAAAATCGATTTTCGGCATTCTGGATGAGCCTGCGTCTATACAATCACAATTCTTGACGGCATCACATTGAGCACTTTCCATCCTCGGGTTTACGTGGGTTTTTTCAGATATTGTTTTGATTGAACTTAAATGAATTCCTTGAGTGCAATAGGCAAGCTTCCGACTCAGGTACAGCAGTGTTGAATTTACGAGTTCTTTTTTGGGGAAAAAGGGTGAATTAATAAAAATTGAGATGATCTTAAAAGGGTTGAATTGCTTTTCTTGCGTCAATATTATAATTGGCCATCATCGTGTTATGCTTTGCTGGCTTCCGTTTGTTTGACCCACTTTTAATCCGTCCGCTTTGCAGATTGTCGCCGTGATTTATGATTAGTCCTTGAAATTCGCCACTGCCTCCTGCGTCCAGTCGTGTAGCATAATCGCTTCCTCTTATGATGCCCAAGGCCGCACCCCAGCTTCCCATTTTGAGACTCCTCAAAGCAAGGCTGAGCCGAAATTTGAATCGACCTTTTCTGTCATAGTTTGCTCTCCTGTGTTTTCTCGTCAAGAAGTCGAGACAGCGACTGTGACTTAATGTGAAAATACTGGGAGCGTTTGGATTATTTTTAGTCAAGACTGAAAAGCCCACGGACAGAACGAACATTACCCCTCCTGAATATGGCTTTACGAATCCAAGAGGAGCTTCATTTGATGGCAAAAGATCCCACTCTTGCATATCGATGCTACCGAACCAGTGGAATGGCTGCCTCGGTCGGTCGATCTGATGTCGCTTCACAAGGGTTTTGAGATTTAGGATGTATTGTGCCCCAATCGCATCGTCATCATCGAGATTAGTGGTTAAAATAAGCTCTGATTTGATTGAAAGGTGTCCTAGTAATGAACCGAGACTTCTCATATTTGCTAATGCACCAGGTGACACCTCCAAAGTATTAGCCCATGAATATGGCGAAATGATATTTTCCAACTTTCTTCGAATGTCTTTCGGTAATTCCGGGTCGATGAGGACGAGCAATAGGTCTGGTTGTTCTGACCCCTTTGAGATGCTCGAAAATGATACATGCTCAAATAAACTGAGCTTTTGTGTCAGTCGATGCTCGTCGAATAGCCAATCCTTCGATCTGCCACGAAATCCTCGATCAGGATGCATTCGGATGGAAAACCTTGTGATTACGACATGGAAAATTTCTTTGGTCATACAGTGGGAGTTATTTCAATAGTTGCGTGTATATCAAAGTTAAAGACGAGGCTGCTAAGTGTGGTTGATAAAACGATTGATTCTTCAATCCTTTTTCGGTAAGTGCTTCGTACAAGGAGTGATTTTCGAGCAGCTGTTCAATGCCTTGACGTATCGACTCTACGTTTTCGGTTGAACTAGGGTCCCCCCCCGCACCAGCAACATCTTTCATTGGAGCCAAATCACTTGTAATCACAGGGAGTCCTACCATTTGTGCTTCTAAAATAGGCATGCCAACACCTTCTAAATTTGCGACTTGAAATATTACGTATTCAGCTGTTGTAGATCATGTTTTCGGATTGCTCAAAAACACGAATTTTTTAGTTAAAATCATAGGGAGAATTAAAAAAAACGAATGAAACGATTGTAGACTTCACGATGCATTTGCGCGGTTTTTTGCGGGCTGAATCGCTCCGCATTGGCAAAGCCGTTTTGAATCAGTGTTTTCTGGTGATTCTTGTCTTCCAGAATCCGTTGAATACCGTTTCGAATGCTCAGGTGATTATCAGGATCACTTAGTTCCGCGGCATCACCCGCCACGCTCTTCATAGGCTCAATTTGACTGGTGATGACGGGCACGCCCACCCGATTGGCTTCGATGATGGGCATACCAAACCCCTCTATAGTTGATGCGAACAGGAGAAAGTCCGCATTGGCATATTCGGCTTGCATTTCATCGTCCGTGCGTCGAGCTGCCCAAGAGTATTCGATGCCGCGACTCTTAAGCAGTGTATGATCTGATTCACTGGGCTCTCCAATGATGCGAAGATGAACGTTGAGACCTTCGAGTGCCTTTGAGTGGCCCTCCAGGTTTTTATTTTCCGCAAGACCGATGTGCAGAGCGATCGGTTTGGAGTTATGCGGATGCGAGTCGCGCGGACGAAAATGCTGGGGAACTAAGGTTGGAATGACTGTAATTTTTGACACTGGAAACCATGGAGCTTCCTTGCGAACCGCCTCCTTTGTGGCTTCTGAAACGGTGATCAAATGATCGATGCACCGCAGCGGCCAATGGATCCAGAATTTGCGCAACATCCAGCCTTTGATGCCTTGATATTCTGTGGTGAAACCAATGTCATGGATGGTGAGAAAAACGAATGGTCGTTTCCGTCGCCATTTCGGCCAAGCGAGTGCGGCGAAATGGATGTCTCCAGTGATGTGCAGTATACGGGTGTTAGTTTCCGCAGTTTCTCGGATGATTTTGATTCTGTTGCGGATCCCTTCGCTGAACGTTCCTAGCTCATGCCAGTGCGGCTTTTCGTCGTTAGGCCAAGCCTCCAATACTTCCTTGAAGGAGTTTTCAATGCTGAAGTTGCCGAGGGCTCGTTTTTTACGGAATAACCAAACGACTTTAAACACTTTATTTTTTTATGGAATGTTTAGCGAAGATAATTTTCAAATCCATAGCTTTCGATTGATTATGATAAGAGCGAAAATTATTCAGGTTTTTTTGATTGGATGTGCAGTATTCTTTGGTTTGCTTGGAATGCGATTGCATACCATTATTGAAACCGAAGAAGCCATTGTAGATTTCATTGTAGCTCAAATGGATTTGGATGATTTGGATGATTCTGAGGTGGTTCGTGAGGCAACGTTGACGCTTGGTCATTTCTTAAGTCCACGACGGGTCTACAGTGAATCAGTCTTTGACTATCGAGCTGATGTGCAGACGATTCACAATTCACCCATTACCACGGTTATCCTGAATGGAGGAGGAGCGTGTGGGTTTTCAAGTGAATTGGGTGTTCGTGTTTTCCAACGATTGGGATTTCGCCCACGCTTTGTGCAAGTATTGAATGCTCAAAATAAAACATCACATGTCGTAATGGATGCATGTCGTGGTGATACCTATGCGGTAATCGATCCTATTTTTGGGCACGTTCATTTGAATGCGGATGGGCAATTTGCAAGCTTGGATGACCTTCAATTTTCATGGCAAGACATTCGGCAAGGGCTGCCGGATGACACGAAAATTTCGAGTTATTCATACGAATATGGTGTGCGGTTTACGAATTGGAATCGATTGGGTTGGATGGCTGCACCAGTGAAATTTATGCTGAAGTCAATAGGAATGGATACGGGTAAGATGAGCCTTCGAATTTGGTTCAACCAAATCAGAAGAATCCTGCCCTATGTCTACTTTTCCTTGTCAGGGCTGAGCTTGATTTTAGTCATGTTATTTGTAGGGAAGGAATAATGAGCGAGTCAATAAGGGCATCCAGTCTTGTTCAGGCGATTAAATGCAAATCATGGGGTTTGCCTTACGCTTTACTTGGAATAGTCGGTGTGTTTGTAAGTGCTTTTGCCATAAACTCCTGGGAATTCATCGCTGCCACTCTTTTATCGCTCATCCTTCTAAAAAGAATCCTGACCATTAACATCTTGCCGATCGCCTTGATTTGGCTCTATCCATTGTTCGAACTTACGATGTCTGTTTTGGATGCAGAACTTCAAGGGTTGACAATCGCGGAACGGTTTTATGGGACGGGGCAGCGTGCCTTTTGGCATGGTTACATGGGCCTCGTGGCGCTTTACACGGGCTGGTGGCTTTTGTGGCGGCGGCGGTCCCAAGTAACAGTGCGGTCCTCCGAAGAAATATTGGTGCAGATCCCTTTGAAAAAGCTTCTTTTCTTGCACGTTGCATTGTTATTCATCACGCAATTGATTGATTTTTTGATTCCCTATGGGAGTTCCATTGCTCAATTGACGGTGCACCTCAACAAACTTCCTCTTTTCGTTCTTTATTTGGCAGCTTGGCGTTATCAGCTTACACGCGAAAGTCATCTCTTTTTCTGGGGAATTGTTGGCTATAACATTTTGTTGAGTCTCGCCAGTTTTTTCAGTGAGTGGCGTGAATTTGTTATCATGTTTGCCTTCGTAGGTTTGATTCAAGCATCCGCACCGAGCCTTTCGAAGATTAGACGGTTGGCTGTAGTTGCCATAGTTGGTTTGTTCGCCATTACCACATGGCAGGCGGTTAAGCAAGAGTACAGAACATTTCTCAATGGAGATTCAGGCTCACAGGCCGTTCGCGTTGAACAAAGTGAGGCGCTGCGATACCTGTGGGAAATCTCCAGTATTTACTGGTTGGAATCGGAATTAGAGAAAGAAGACAGGGAATTGTTGATCAATCAAGATGTGGGCCAAGCAACCTTAGAGCGCGTCGGTTATCTCGACTTCTTTGCGCGGATGATGCAGTATGTTCCTGCGGAAATACCTCACGAAGGGGGGACACTGATGAAAGAAAACGTGAAGTTTGCCTTAATCCCTCGAATCTTAAATCCCAATAAAGGAGTCAAAGATGATCAATGGAAAGTGGAGTATTATACGAAGCGAATCATTTCCGACAATTCATCCTTCAGTTTGGGCCATTTCGCCGAACATTTTGTTGACTTTGGACCACGGGGCATGATCCTTTCTCTTTTTCTCTTTGGCTTGATTGGAGCTTTAGGTTCAGCTCAGTTTGCACGTGGAAAGGGTTTGATAGCAGCATTCGACCTGATAGCGCTTTTCTCCATCATGTCCCTTTTCGTTAGTTTCCAAGCCGATGCCATTAAGATTTATGGGCAGTGTTTTTGGGGGGCGGTAGTATACCTGGTTCTGAGTAGGCGAATCCTAAGCTATGCAATCGATCGTTATTTGCTTCGGGGTTCATCCTCTGAAAAAATCGTTTGAACGATTGCATGATGAAATTTTGAGAAATCGAATGCATCGAGAAATTTCTTAAAAAAGAGCTCGCGTTTGTCTAAGTGAAGATTCAATTCATTTTTGAGTGCTTCAGTTAGTTCATTTTTATTATTCCACTGAAATGTCGAAATGATTTTCGGGCAGTGGCGTTGGAATTCCTCTCCACACCCCACCCGGTCTGAAACGATCGCGGCACATCCGCAAGCCATGGCTTCGTTCACAGCAAGCCCCCACGTTTCGCCGGGGCCTTTTGAGGGTAGGCAAACTACATTTCCTACCCGGTACCAAATCGGCATGGCTTGCTGGTTTTGGAAGCCCACAAAACGAATCCGCGGATGGTCTTGGAACCGTGATTTTAGCGCTGATTCCAGCTCGCCAGAGCCAATGAAAATGAGATGACTCTTCGTGTTCGAGTCAATCTTGCAAAATGCGTCGCCCATCATCAGGGGTTGCTTCTTTGGTTCCATTTTCCCCACGAATAAAAACACAGTAGCATTTTCCGAAATCCCGAGTTCTTTTCGTTTGGCAAGAGCCTCTTTTTTTCGTGTTTCATCGTCCCGCATAAAAAACGCATTGTCCACGGCATGGGGAGCATGGGTCAATTGGAATTCCTTCATTCCTGCCCAAAGGAAATAGCGTTTGTTGGCCCTCCCGACATAAAAGGCGCGGTCAACCGAGCGATAAACCAGGTTCAGGAGTGCTTTTCGGAGCGCTTTTTTCCACATCGGTAGCGGATCGATGAGCGTGGAATCACCCCGAAACCACACGGGAATGCGGCCTTTGAAGTAGCGCATGACAGCCCAGTGGCCCGGGAAATTCCAGCCGTATACCAGCAGTGCATCAGGCTGAAATTGGCCGATGGATGCGATGAGTTGTTTCTTCCCATCCTTATCAGATGCGCCGAAGGATTGATGCGCGTATCCATCTGTCAACGGGATGTCCCAGACCACTTCGCGTCCAAAATCCTGATCGAAACGCACCTCTTCTGTTTGCTTCGAGTAAAACACCATCAGATCAATGGCATCGTCAGCCGCAAGCATTCTGAACAAAGGGGCGTTGTACTGAATAGGGTGCGTACTGAGGATGGCGAGGCGTTTCATTTTGTTTGGGTCAATTGGTCGATGGCGGCGATAAAGCGCTTGGCATTCGCATGTGAAGAATGTGCGTTCAAGACTTCCATTTTGGGCTTCCATGGAACCGTTGGATCAATAAATGAGGCAATCTGTTGTTTTAGATTGCGAATCAATTCAACCTCTGACAGATGTTCACTGAATCCCACATAGAAATTTGAAGCTTCGCAATCCCTTAAGATTTGCGCTCCTTCACTGGCTTCGTGGAAAAAAGCAAATACACGAGGCGCTGTAACCAGGCATTGAAACAGTTTTGAAGCGGAATAATGCCGTTCTGTAGACCCTAAAATGATGGCTCCATCGGATTCGCGTAAGATTTGTTGGACCTGAAGAAATGGGATTCGATCGGGCAATTCATTCACCAACTCGCCAACGTTGAACTCATCTGCCAATTCAGTAATGCTTTGGAGTTCTGGGTTTCGAGTGCCAATGAACATGAATTGGACCTTGTGTATGGATTGTTCGGAATGCAATGCCGCGAGTCCTTTCATCCATAATCGAAAAATAGGATACCAATTGGGCGAGTAGGCACCAGCGTACACATATGTCCTGACCTCTTTAGTGAATGGGGGTGAGAAGTCTTCCAAGTGTATGGTATGATCCTCCTTCCGGAATCCCATTTGAAAGGTCAGCTTGGCGGTATGCTTGAGTTTGGCTTGCCTTTCATGGATTCCTTTTAGGTAGCCCTCAGATACGCCAGATATCAGCGAGACCTCTCTTAAGGCGAGTGGCTCCAAGACTCTTGCTGTGAGCACTGTTGCTGTTGCTCGATTGAGTCCTTTTTGATGCGTCGCAAGCTTATAAACCCAAGGGTCTCGATAGTCGACACCAAAGTTGACGTTGTATCTTTTCTTTAGAGGGGCTCCCATTAAAGGTGTATACCACGAGGGCAGCGAGAACCAAATGAAATCAATGGCCCGCTCACTCAGAATTTGATGGGCTTGTTTTTTTAGAGCACTAAATCCGCGGAGGCCTATATCCCCGATCATTCGTTTGCCCAGAATTTTGACGACTGGCCTTGCTCGGACTTTGACGACTTCCACTGTTTTGTCAATCAGCTGCAAGGTTTCGTAAGCCAAGTCTTCTTCGTAATCGCGTTCATCGATGGTGAGTACAGTAGCCTTCCAACCCAAAGAATGGAGTTCATTGGCTATTAAACGCACTCGGTGAACGCCTACCGTATTCGAAGGCGGCCAATGCGGATGAATGATCAACATGTTCTTCATGATTGACTCATTCATTTCTTTATTGGTTTTTGGCGATTACACCTTCAACCACATTGACCAAAACCTGTGATTCCGTTTCCCAGTTTAAGTCGTCTATCGCCAACTGCCATGTTTGCTCTCTTTTTCGCAAAAGCTCTTTCCGATTGCTGTCGGCCTCTCGGATAGCAGTGCCAATCGAACGAGGTTCATCCAAGTCGATCAATTGACCAGTCACTGGATATTCCGAAATGAATTGTTCTTGGCTTTGGGTTCGAGACGCAAACATGTAGCATCCTGCAAGGGGGTAGGTGTACAGTTTATTCGTTCGGCAGATTTCACGGTTGTGGGCAAACGGAATTTCAAGTGCCAATCCAATTTCATGCGAACCGAGAAATGAGAATAGCTCTGCTTCCGAACGTGGGGAATGGAAGGCAATGCGGTGCTCAGGTGATTCAACCATCGATGTGAGCATCTCGTTTTTTTCGGTTGTTGACAACCCCAGAATGTTCAGCTCCAGCGGGATGTCTTTCACGAGGTTCATTCCTGCAATGAATTCTTGCAGGCCGCGATCCAAGCCCACCACCTGAGAAAACCAAACCACCTTGAGCGGTCCTGTTGTGGATTGTGGAGCTGCAGGTTGGTTTCGCTTCGAGAAGGCATTGTTGACGGTGGTGACGTCTAAATTGGGGTAAAGGCTGCGATAGGTGTCGGAAATCAAGGGAGCCGCTGTCGTCATGGCTGTCAATTGCGGCATGTATCGATCCTCGATTTCGGTCATTTTATGTTCCTGTTTCACTCGAACCCAATACGATTCTCCTCGGTGATAGTCCTCAGCATCGAACAGCACAGGGATATGCAGTTGCTTCCCAATTTCAATCGCTGGGGCGAGTGCTCCAGGGTTATGACCAATGACAACTTCAGGGTTCCAATTTTCGGCTTTTCGAACATACTGATTCAGGCTTCGACAGGTGGCTCGTTCTGTATTCCCGAGAACTTCATAAAACTTGCGCTCCAGGCGTGAAATGAAGTAGGCGAAACGTGCTTTGATCGGATGGCCACCAATCACTTCAAACGACCAGTTTGCCGAGGCGAGGATGGGCACATCGGCTTCGTCAGCCCAGGGGGCGCCATAGGCATAAAGCACATGCACCTCATGGCCCGCCATTGACAGAGCATCCGCAGATTTTCGCATCCGAGGGTTACCGCTTGGTTGTTTGGGGGTGATGATGAGGATGCGTGCCATTTAGGATGACAATTTACTTCGGAGGAGGCGCAATTGCACCAAGAATTTCCAACCGAAGAGCGCACAAATCCCGCGTGCGATTGGGCTCTCTGCAATGTCGTTGGCTCGGTCAGACGGTCCGTATTGTTGGATTTTGTTGCGGGCTTTTTGGCGCAGTTCGGGCACGAGTGGGTACACGCGGTAAAGGAAGCCTTGGTATTTGTTGGCAATGATCCTCCCGACTTTGTCTGGATCGCCGAGTGCCAATGCCACCTTCTCGAAGCTTTCAATCGATTGATAAAGGGACGGGGCTTTCGACGGGCTGAAGTGCGAAACCGATCCTTGAATGCCCGAGCGATAATACACACGGGTTTCCGGTTCGAAGATCACACCCTCAGCTGCAGCGATTGCCCGCGTAAAGTATTCACCGTCTTGGTTGATGAGCAAGGACTCATCCCATGCGCCTGTCTGTTGAAAGACGTCACGTGCGCCCAGCCAGCCCGCGGGGATCATCATCCGCTCTGAGCTGAGCCACTCGAGGGGCGAGGATTCATATGGAACGGCACTCCACGCCCCGGATTCTTCGGGAAAGAGCTGCTCCAATGTCCCGGTGAACCGACGCCACTTGCTTGCGATGAGGTGATTTGGATGATCCTTGAGAAGCTTCAGCTGGGCTTCCAGTTTGCCTGCACCAAGCAAATCATCGGCATCCAGCCATTGAATGGCCTCACCGGTGGATTGTCGAAACGCATGATTACGGGCAGAACAGGCTCCTTTTTGAGGATTCGTTTCGACTGAAATTCCAATTGTAGGGTGCTGGTTAGCGAACGCCTTGACGATGTCCACTGTCCCGTCTGTTGATTGATCGTCAATGACAATGATCTCATGGATGAAAGCTTCGCCTTGTTGCACGCAACTCTCCAGCGTCGCTTCGATCAAGGCGGCTGCATTGAAAGCTGGAATGAGGATGGAGGCTTTCATTTTTAGACGATTTGTCTAGAAAATGCATTTCGCACGATTTCTCGCCAACTCAGACCTGAGGCTTTTTTCAGCCTAAAAGTGTCCCGAATGCTGTTTCTTTTAAATGAATACAGGATGGTGCGTGCTTGATTTTTGAGCAATGCTTGAGTGATGCGTTCTGAGGACATTTCATCCAAGGGGTTTCCAGCTCCAGCCAAGAAATTAAGCGATAGCTGCTGATACTTGAATGGAACCAATGGGTCAGTCCGATTATCGTTGCTTTGCTGATCGTTGTGCTTACGCCAGAGACCAGGGCCAGCAGACATAACGCATGTTGGGTGCTTTGAACTTAATACATGCCATAATTCAAAATCGCCAAGGTGTTGCTTCCCAGAAAACCCACCTACGGCATCAAACACCTCCTTTTTCATGATGGCATTGAGGGGCGAACGACTGAAGATGCGGTGCTTGCCAGAATAGTGAGCCTCGAAGGCTTCATGCGGCTGAAGCAAAATGGGAAACAAGGGTTTGTGCTCTCCGTAATCAAACAAGCCGTATCCGGCCTCGGGTTGAGTTTCCATGGCGTCAACCATGATATCGACCATGAACCGGCCATGCATGTCATCCGCGTCGAGGTACTTGATGTATTTCCCTCGAGCGTAGGATGCAGCTTTGTTGCGATTGGGATAATCCCCGAGGTTTTCGTCGTTGCGATATACCCTTATGCGCGCATCTTTGGCGGCAAATTCGTGCGCAATCTCCAGCGATCGATCGGTGGATTGGTCATCCACTATGATCAATTCGAAATCTTGAAAATGACCGTCGAGCACACTTTGTATGCAATCACCGAGGTATTTCTCACGATTGTAAACGGTAGTGAGTATGCTGATGCAGGGATTTTGTTCCATTATCTGCGGAGATTGGAGAGGAGCCAGTTGATCTTGGATTTGACTGCATGCAGGATTCCTCGGGAAGGGATTTCCCAAGAATGGGTCCAATAATTGATGCAGATCGTTTGGTTCGGATCCGCTGCTTCTGGCAAAATGTCAGACTCGAGTCTGATTCTCAGGATGGTATTCAATTGCTCAGTTGACGTTTCGGTCCAATCCAGGGGGTAGATGCGCACTGGATCAAGCAATTGAATGGGGGTGTTTTTCCTTTGAAATTCTTCGGCTTCTAATTCTGGAACCCACGTCGAAATCATTGATTCATGAGCCGGAGCATCGATACTGATAAAATCGTAATAGGCCGAAGTCAGCAGTTGCGGGCCTGTCAGGTATTCAGCACCGTCATACCCTTTCGACTCCTTAGATCGCTGAACGGCTGTAGCGAGTACGAAAGCCCAAAATGTCCCGTGGGTTTGCCCTGCGTATAAAAAAGCATTTGGCACGTGCTGACTGCTTTCTTTGTTGGCGAGCGTGCCCAAAATGATTCCATTCAAGTCGA
>Ga0209630_10003257_pt1 | contig 14871 bp, 13 predicted proteins | sample COG_01_FD_184745 | JGI IMG/M metagenome (GOLD analysis project Ga0209630, IMG submission 184745) | Pelagic Microbial community sample from North Sea - COGITO 998_met_01 (SPAdes) (version 2) | ecosystem: Environmental > Aquatic > Marine > Neritic zone/Coastal water | place: Helgoland, sampling... | reverse complement strand
GTCTTGCTTCTACAAATATTAATGGAACATATACGACAATTGGTAATGTCACTTTAGATTCATTTACTGTCACTGCTCAAAATTCAGATGTTGCAACATCAACAGGTTCGATTGGAGGAACTGCTGTGACTATAACTCCAAATATTCAATACGATATTATACAACCAGTTGTTGGTTTAGTTCAACCTGCAGGATCAACAATTACTGCTAACATAAGAACATCTGGTGGTAGAACACTTGAACAATCTGAAACTGAATTTAGTTTAACAACTGCTGCTAAACAAGTATCAGTTGAAATGAATAATGATCATTACATGAATAGTCCTGGTGCTGTTTATTCTACAATTAACGAAACAAACGAAATGTCAAGTAGTAAATCACTATCACTTAAATTAACATTTAGTACACCGACTGGACAAGGTCATGTTTCACCTGTTATCGATACAACAAGATTGTCTGCTCACTTAATACAAAACAGAATTAATAACCCTATATCAGGAACAACTCCAGGATTTGTTGCTGAAACTACAAACACTGGTAGTAGTACAGAAGCTAAATATCAAACTAGACCTGTTATATTAGAAAACGAATCTACAGCACTTGAAATTAGAATAACAGCAAATGTTGCTTCAACGGCTGCTGTAAAAATGTATTATCGTTTATCAAACGCTGATGACGCTAGAAATATGAGTAATCTTGCTTGGAGAGGTTTCAATGATGACGGTACTCCTGACACAGCAGTTGAACCATCTGAAAATAGATATCAATTTAGAGAACATAAATTTAGTGCAAGTAATTTAACTACATTTACAGCATTTCAATTAAAAATAGTTATGACTGGAACAAGTTCTTGTTATCCACCTAAAGTAAAAGATTTAAGAGGAATTGCTTTGGCAGTTTAATTGTATGTCAATAATAAAAGTAAAAGGTCATACACATTTAGTTCGAGATTTAAAATCACAAGCAATTATCAATACAGACTCGGATGCCTATGCTCGTTACATGGCAAGAAAAGCAAAACAATCTAAAAAAGATGATGAAGTTAGAGATGTTATTAGAGATGTAAATGAATTAAAAAATGAAATGAGAGAAATAAAAAATTTACTAGTAGAGATAAAAAATGGCAGATAGATCAGTATTAACAACAAGTACATTTAATGATTTTAGACGAGAAGTAAATGGTACAGCAAGAGATATAGGAGATATATCTAACTTATTAAGTGCTAGTGGATACATTGCGTCTTCAACAGATGTAATTGAATCAATTATAGCTATCAACGCTGAAGTTGATGTCGTTAAAACAGATTCATTTATATTTCCTGGTCGTACAATGGTATTTGAAGGTGCAACAGATGACGCTTTTGAAACTACTATAAGTTTTACAGAACCAACTGCTGATAGAACACATACTTTACCAGATGGTGATGGAGAAGTGATATTGGTAGATGCTACACAAACTGGTATATCTAATAAAACGATTACAACACCAACTATTACAAGTCCTGTTTTAAATACAGGTGTTAGTGGTTCTGCTGTGTTAGACGAAGACGATATGTCCTCAAACTCAGCAACTAAAGTTGCAACACAACAAAGTATTAAAGCATATATAGATAACTTGGATGTTAATATTGCAACCGATAGTGGATCAATAGCAATTATAACAAATTCAGAAACACTAACAGTTGCTGGTGGAAATAATGTAACAACAGCAGCAAGTGGTAATACTGTAACGGTAACTTTATCAAGTAATGTAGCAACACTATCAGGAACAGAAACATTTGAGAGTAAAACTTTTAATAGTCCAACAACTATTAGTGCTCACACTTTTAGTTCAGGAACAACAACTGCAGGAATGAGTATTGGCGCAAATGGTATAGTCTTTGAAGGTGCAACTGCTGACGCACACGAAACAACTTTGACAGCAGTAGACCCAACACAAGACAATACAATTACAATACCAGACGCAACAATGACAGCAATAACAACAGCAACTCACGCCACAAAAGCAACTCACATTGCAAGGGCGATTGCATTAGGATAGATAAATAGTATTATGGCAGATAGATCAGTAGCAACAACAGATACTTTAGAAACCTTTAGAACGACATTCAATTCTCTTGCAGGTGATGTAGGAGATATTTCAAGTCTTACAAGTGCAAGTGGTATCATTGCGTCTTCAACAGATGTGATAGAAGCAGTCACAGCTCTTAATACAGAAATTTCTGCTATTAAGGCAGGTACGGCTGTTTTTGAAACTCAATTAACTTTTGAAGGTGACACAGATGATGCTCACGAAACAATTTTAGCAATTACTGATCCTACAGCAGATAGAACAATTACTTTTCCAGACGCAAGTGGAACGGTAGTGACTGCAACTGCAACACAAACTTTAACAAACAAAACACTTACAAGTCCTACAATCACAAGTGGTGTTTTCAATACTGCTATTTCAGGTTCAGCATTTTTAGATGAAGATGATCTATCTAGTAATAGTGCAACAAAATTAGCATCTCAACAATCCATCAAGGCATATGTTGATGCTCAAATAACTGCTCAAGATTTAGATATTACAAGTGATAGTGGAACAATTGCAATAGACTTAGATAGTGAAACTTTAACAATCGCTGGAGGAACAGGTATTTCTACTTCTGGTTCTAGTAATCAGATAACTATTGGAACATCTACCGATGTGGTGACATTAACAGGAACACAAACTTTGACAAATAAAACTTTGACAAGTCCTACTTTAAATTCGCCTACAATCACAACACTAACTGCGACACAATTAGCATTGACAGACGCAAGTATAGTCTTTGAAGGTGCAACTGCTGACGCTCACGAAACAACATTAACAGTTGTGGATCCTACAGCAGATAGAACAATTACACTTCCTAACGAATCAGGAACATTAATAACATCAACAGGTGCTGCTACAAATGCATTTTCAGTTTCTATCGCAGCTGCCTTGGGATAAACTTATAAATAGTATAAAAGAGAGAGAATATGGCATTATCAACAATATCAGGAACAACAGGAATAACAGACGCTACAATTACTTCTGCTAAACTAGCAGATTTTACGGCTGCTGTTGATTTAAATGGTGTAGAATTAATTTTAGACGCTGACCAAGATACTACAATCACGGCAGATACAGACGATAGAATTGATTTTAAAATTGCTGGTGTTGAGCATTTCTCATTCTCAAATAGTTCAGGCGACAGTATCATTAAACCAATGACTGACGCCAAAGATATTATCTTTCAACAATATGATGGAAACAAAATATTTGAAATCAACGATGGCAACTATGTAGGTGTTGGTGGAAACGCAACGGCACCAGGCGAAATAAGAATTTACGAAGATACAGATAATGGTAGTCATTACACAGGATTTAAAGCAGGTAATAATACTGAATCAGTTGCATATGTTTTACCAACTGCTGATGGTTCAGCAAGTCAAGTATTATCAACAGATGGATCAGGAACATTATCATGGACAACTGCAAGTGCAAACACACCTTCAAGTGCTGATGGACAGGCATTAGGTTCTGCTTCATTAGAATGGTCAGATTTATTTCTTGCAGACGGTGGTACAGTTCAATTTGGTAACGATCAAGAAGTTAGACTAATTCATACTGCTGACACAGGATTAATTTTAAAACACACAGCAACTGCTGATGACAAACCAGTATCACTAACATTACAAACTGGTGAAACAGATATTGCTGCTAATGATGTAATAGGTAAATTAGATTTTCAGGCACCAGATGAGGGAACAGGTACAGACGCAATACTTGTTGCTGCTGGTATAGAAGCAGTATCAGAAGGCGATTTTAGTTCTTCTAATAACGCAACAAAATTATCTTTCAAAACTGCTGCTTCAGAAGCGGCTGCAGAAAAGATGGCATTAAGTTCTGCTGGTAATTTAACAGTTGCAGGTACATTTGTACCGACAGGTGTTATAACTGCTAATGCAGGTGTTGTCGTAGATAACTTTACAATTGACGGAACAGAAATAGATTTAAGTTCAGGTGATTTAACGGTTGATGTTGCAGGTGATATAACACTAGACGCTGGTGGTGCTGACATTCATCTTGCTGATGATGGTACAACTTTCGGTACATTTACAAATAGTTCAAGTGATTTTGTAATTGACGCTGCTGTACAAGATAAAGATATCATATTCAAAGGTGATGATAATACTTCTGCTATCACGGCATTAACTTTAGATATGTCAGATGGTGGTAACGCTATATTTGAAGGTGGTACTATCGAATTAAAAAATAGAGGTTCTGTTTCAAATGTTAAATTTTATTGTGAGAGTTCAAACGCTCACTGGACGGCATTAGAATCAACTGCTCACTCTAATTACTCTGGTAATCTAACAGTAACCTTACCTGCTGCCACAACGATACTTGTTGGTAGAGATACGACAGATACACTTACAAACAAAACTTTAACAAGTCCACAAATAGGAACTTCTATTATTCCTTCAAGTGCTGATGGTGCTACGATAGGTAGTGCTTCGGCAGAGTTTTCTGATTTATTCTTGGCAGACGCAGGTACAATACAGTTAGGTAACGATCAAGAAGTTAGATTAATTCATAACGCTGATAAAGGTGTTATATTAAAACACACAGCGACTGCTGATGACAAACCTGTTATATTAACTTTACAAACTGGTGAAACAGATATCGCTGCCAATGATGTTCTAGGTAAGATAGAGTTTCAGGCACCAGATGAGGGTACAGGTACAGACGCAATAACAGTTGCTGCTGCTATACAAGCAAAATCTGAAGGTGACTTTAGTGCTTCTGCTAATGCAACTTCATTAGAATTTATGACAGGTGCTTCAGAAGCTGCAACTGCTAAAGTAAGAATTACAAGTGCAGGACATTTAGTTCCTACGGCAGATGACTCTTACGATCTAGGAACAGGTTCTTTGCAATGGAGAAACATATACACAGGTGACTTACATTTATCTAACATGACAAAAGATATAGGTAATATAGTTGATGGTTCTAAAGGTGATTGGACGATTCAAGAGGGATCCGAAGACTTATTCATAGTCAATAACAATTCAGGTAAAAAATATAAGTTCAATCTGACGGAGGTTTAATAATGGCGTTTGTATCTAACGGAACGACAATATTAGACGCTGGTGCTTTTACTGCTAATCTAGGTTCTAAAATTTTAATAAAAGAAATTACTGCTAGTTCAAGTGCTAGTATCTCATTTGTACATGGAAGTTCAGATGTAGTCTTGGATAGCACATATCCTATTTATTTATTTAAGTTTATTAATATTCATCCTTCTGAGGCTTCAAGACCACAATTTAATGTAAGCATAGATAGTGGTTCTAACTATAATGTTGCAAAAACAACAACATTTTTTGCTAGTTATCATGCTGAGAGTGGTGGTAGTACAGGTGGACTAGGATATAGTACAAGTGGTGATTTAGCACAGGGTACAGGAGTTCAGAGATTAGGTGGAACTACAGATGCAGATAATGATACAGCTATGTCAGGTACTTTAACTTTATTTAATCCATCTTCAACGACATTTGTAAAACATTTTATTGCTACAACTCAACAAGTATCTACTGCTTATTCTCAAGAATTATTTTTAGGTGGTTATGCCAATACAACATCAGCAGTTGATGCTATTCAGTTTAGTCAAAGTTCTGGAACTATACAATCAGGAACAATAAAACTTTACGGGATAAAGGATAGTTAATATGGGAGTTATATCAAACGGTACAACATTGTTAGACGCTGGCGCTTTAGATAGTGGAGTGCCAACAGGTGCTATGGTGTTAATAGATACTGTAACAGTCACTAATGCAGGTAATATTACATTTGATGGAAGTTTAGCGACTGGATTTTCTAGTGCTTATAAAGAATATATTTTTAAATTAATAGACATTCACCCAGCTGCTACTGGTGCAAATTATACTTTTCAAGTAGGTACAGCAAGTGATACAAATTTTGAACAAACGATTACTTCTAGTCATTTTAGAGCATTTCATAATGAAGCTGGTAATACCACTAGTTTAGCTTATGGTAGTTCATTTGATTTAGCACAATCAACTAGCGCACAAATATTGTTTAATGGTGTTGGGGCAGAAAATGATGAATCATGTGTAGGTACTTTACACATATTTGATCCAACTAGTACAACATTTGTAAAACATTTTATATTTAGTGGCACACAATATCAACAATCAGATTATGCTATAACTCATCATGTAGCAGGATATTTTAACACAACAACTGCTTTAGATAGAATTACTTTTTTCTTTTCATCAGGTAATCAAGCTGGAACAATTAAAATGTATGGGATAAAATAAAATGGGATTGATTTCAAACGGAACAACAATATTTGACGCAGGCTCTATGGCAGCTGGTTTAGGTGCGTCTATGACGTTTATTAAAAAATTAACAGCAGATGGTTCGGGAACTACCTTATCTTTTGTTCATGGTTCTAGTAATGTAGTTTTAGATTCTACATACAAAGAGTATGTGTTTATATTTAAGGATATTCATCACTCACAAGCTGATAGAAATTTAAATTTTAATTTAAGTACAGATAGTGGTAGTAATTATAATGTTGCTAAAACTACTACATTTTTTTATGCGACTCATGGTGAAGATGATGGAGGTGGAGCGATAGAATATCGTACAGGAACTGACTTAGCACAAGGAACAGGAGTGCAACCTATGATGCAAGGAATTAAAGGTGATAATGATTCATCAGGTGCTGGATATATGCATTTGTTTAATCCAGGTAGTACAACTTTTGTAAAACATTTTTTATGTAATAATGTTCTAATGCAAGATAATACCTTAGTACAAAATACATATATAAGTGGTTATGGTAATACCACGTCTGCTATAGACGCTATACAATTTTCAGTAAACTCAGGCAACATAGACGCAGGGACTATATGTTTATATGGGATCAGTTAGAAAATGATTATAAATAGTATTAAAAGGAATTAAAAACAATGCCAAGATATCATAATATAAACGGAAATCAAGTACAATTCACAGCAGAAGAAGAAACTGCTAGGGATGCTGAAGAAGCTGCATGGGCAAATGCTGCCCCAGCTCGTGCATTAGCAGAATTAAGAAGTAAAAGAAATAGACTTCTTGCAGAAACAGATTTTTACGGTAATTCAGATGTGACTATGAGTAGCGACATGACAACTTATAGACAGGCATTGAGAGATTTACCTGCAGGCAAAGACACGGTTGAGAAGTGTGAAAACGCAACTTGGCCAACTAAACCATAGTAAAGGAAAAAGATGGCACTAACAAAGGCACAACTAATTGATTTAAACGCTAATGAGATGATTATCGATCTTGATGGCGATACTTCAATTACTGCTGATACAGATGACCAGATAGATATTAAGATTGCAGGTGCTGATGATTTCAGATTTACTGCAAATACTTTTACTGCTTTATCTGGTAGTACAATCGCCGCTCAGGCATTAACTGCTACGACAATCGCTGTATCAAATGATGGAACAATAGGTTCAGCAGGAGATGCTGACGCAATCGCTATATCATCAGCTGGTGTTGTAACCTTTTCACAATCACCTGTGTTTCCAGATGGTTCACTTGCTGTTGTAGATTTAGATATTGATGGTGCAACAGATATAGGTGCTAATTTAGCAGACGCTGATTTATTAGTAGTAGATGATGGTGCTGGTGGTACAAATAGAAAATCTGCTATGTCAAGAGTTAAGACATACATTGCTGATGTAACCTTAACAACTGCTGCTCAAACAAATATTACTTCTGTTGGAACATTAACTGCTTTAACAGTTGATGATATGACATTAGATGGTAGTACAATATCTGATAGTGGTGATTTTACTATTGATGGTGGTGCTGATATTATATTAGACGCTGACGGTGGTGATATATTCTTTAAAGATGGTGGTACTACTTTTGGTAGTGCAACAAACACATCAGGAAATTTAATTATTAAATCAGGAACAACAACTGCTGCTACTTTTAGTGGTGCAAATGTCACTCTTGCAGGAACAGTTGGGTCAGGTGCGATCACATCAACAGGTACAATTCAAGGTACAACAATTACTGCTACAACAGCATTCGTACCAGACGCTGCTAACGGTGCAAGTTTAGGAACAACTGCATTAGAATTTGCTGATCTTTATTTACATGATGGCGCTCAGATATTATGGGGTGCCGATCAAGATGTATTATTAACTCATGTTGCAGACGCAGGATTAAGTTTAAAAACATCAGCAACAGGTGATGATACAAAGGCAACTTTAACATTACAAACAGGTGAAACAGATATCGCTGCCAATGATGTTCTTGGTGCAATTGACTTTCAGGCGCCAGACGAAGGCACAGGTACAGACGCAATATTAGTTGCTGCTGGTATCGCTGCTGTTTCTGAAGGTGACTTTAGTTCATCTAACAACGCAACAAAATTAAGTTTTAAAACTGCTGCTTCAGAAGCGGCTGCAGAAAAAATGAGTTTAAGTTCTGTTGGTGTTTTAACAACATCAAGTAATATAGTATCAGGCGGAAATGTTGTAATTGCTGACGCTGGTAATATAGGTTCTGCTTCAGATACAGACGCATTAGCAATTTCTTCTGGTGGTGTGGTGACCTTCTCACAAAAACCAGTAATTAACTCTGGTGTCACAATAGATAATATTACAATTGATGGTACTGAAATAGATTTATCTTCAGGCGATCTTACTTTAGATGTTGCAGGAGATATCATACTAGACGCCGATGGTGGTGATCTTAAATTTTCAGATGGTGGTACAGCATTATTAGGATTTACAAATAGTTCAAGTGATGTGGTAGTTAAACCACTAGTTGACGCAAAAGATATTATCTTTCAACAATATGATGGCACATCAATTTTAGAAATCAATGATGGTGCTTATGCAAAATTCACAGCGGCTGCAATTGCTCCAGAGGCAACATTGACAGACGCTTCAACAGTAACCTGGAACGCATTAACTCAATCAGTTGCAAAAGTCACATTAGGTGGTAATAGAACAATTGGACTTGCTTCAAATGGTGTTGCAGGTGCTTTTATATCATTATTAATTATTCAAGACGGTACAGGATCAAGAACAGTATCTTGGAACGCTGCTTACGAGTTCGCTGCTGACACGGCACCGACATTAACAACAACTGCCAACTTGGGAGACCTATTTGTGTTTAGATACAATGGTGCCAAGTGGTTAGAAGTAGGAAGGAACTTAGCGTTAACGCTATCATAATATTATGTTTGCATTAGTAGAATCAGGATCAATTATAAAAATGTTAAATGGTAATCAAGGTATTACTATTGATGGTGTTCAACATCCTAGAGCAATATACACTCTATGGACAGAAGCAGAAAGAAATGCTATTGGTATCTATACTGTTGAATATGATAACAGTAATAAAAAAGATGAGAAATGGTATATCAATACAAATCAATCTTATGCATTTGGTAGTGGTAAAGTCACAGCAACATATGGTACTGCAACTGCAAAAGCACACGCTGATACTTTATACACAGCACAAGATGAAACAGATGGTTTAGGTACAGAAGGCGAATTAAAATCAAGAGGATTAAAATATAAATTAATTCAAGATGTCAAATTAGAAGCTGCTAATGAATTAGCAAAAACAGATTGGTATGTAGTTAGAAAATCAGAAGAATCTACTGCTATACCAAGTGCAATCACAACACATAGAAGATTAGTTAGAACAAAAGCGGCCGCTATGGAAACATCAATTACAAATGCAAGTGACACTCCTGCGTTAGAAACTTTATACACTTACACAACAGATTCAGACGGAGTACATTCAAGACCTTTAGGTGAAATACCAACTTTAGATTAGGAGATATATAATGACGGCTCAAACAATATTGCCAGCAAATACATTATCGAGTGGTTATGATGTAGCTAACTCATGTAGGTTTAATAGTGGGGATAGTGCAGTTCTTAAAAGAACACATGGAACACCAACAAGTGCAAAAAAATTCGTTTGGTCTGCATGGATTAAAAGAAGTAAATTAGGTGCAGATCAATATTTTGTTCAAAATTATACAGATGGCTCTAATATTTCTATGATATATTTTAGAAGTGGTGATGACATAAGAATTTTTGATAGACATGGAACTGGTGATGGTACAGATACAGTTTGGATTTCTAATGGTTTATTTAGAGATATTTCCGCTTGGTACCATATCTTGCTCAAAGTAGATACTACACAAAGCACAGATAGTAATAGATTAAAAGTTTATATCAATGGAGTTCAAGATACTGGAAATGGTATTACTTATCCAGCATTAAATGCTAATATGAATTTTACTTCTGCAAGTGCTAGTAATAGACATTCAATTGCTGCAACTTCAGATGGATATAATTATTTTGGTGGATACCTTTGTGAAGTAGTATTAATTGATGGTACTTCTCCTGATCATACAGATTTTGGAGAATTTGATAGTGATAGTGGAATATGGAAACCTATTGATGTATCTGAATTAACCTTTGGCAATAATGGATATTATTTAGATTTTGCAGATAGTGGAGATTTAGGAGATGATGAAAGTGGAAATGGAAATGATTTTGCAGAAACTAATTTAGCCGCAACAGATCAATCTACGGATACCTGCACAAATAATTTTGCAACAATGAATCCACTAGATAATTATTATGCTAGTGCAACTTTTACAGAGGGAAATACTACAACCAATATTACATCATCATCAATAGAAACTTATAATTTATCTACTATTGGTGTTTCATCTGGAAAATGGTACGCAGAATGTAAAGTTGAAACTACTAGTAAAAATACACACATAGGAATTGTAAGTGAATCATCAAAAAGTACTGGAGATTATGTGGGTATAGATGCTTCTGGATATGGTTATGCTGGTGGTACAGTAGGTGTTGGTAATAAATGGAATAATGGCTCACAAACCTCTTATGCAGATAACTATACAACAAATGATATTATTGGAGTTGCTATGGATTTAGATAACAATAAAATTTATTTTTCTAAAAATGGTACATGGCAAAATAGTGGCGACCCAGAATCAGGTGCAACAGGTACAGGTTCGGCTTTTACTATTACTGCTTCATCATCTACACCAGATGGTGTTTATTATTTTGCTGGTGGAAAAAGAAGTAATGATACTGTTAAATTAAATTGGAATTTTGGCTCTCCATCTTTTGCGATCTCATCAGGCAACGCAGATGGTAATGGCTATGGAAACTTTGAGTATGCAGTACCTAGTGGATATTATGCACTTAACACAAAAAACCTAGCGGAGTATGGATAATGGCTTATACTGAAATTGACAAACCATCAGATTATTTTGAAACAAAACTTTATACAGGTAATGGTTCAACACAATCTATAACAGGTGTAGGTTTTCAACCAGATTTATTGTGGATTAGAAATAGACTTAATTCTAGTAGAACTGCAAGAGCAATAGATAGTGTAAGAGGTGTAGGTAAATTATTAAACATAGCTGGTTCTGCTGATGAAGATACACAAGCAGATACTGTAACTTCATTTGATTCTGATGGTTTTTCTTTAGGTGCTGACAGTAGTGAATATGGAGTGAATGATAATACAGGAAGTCATGTTGCTTGGAGTTGGAAAGCTGGAACAAATGGCTCTGGTACAACTACTGGCTCTGGAACTGGTAAAGCATATTCTTATTCTGTATCAACAGCTTCTGGTTTTTCTATTGTAAAGTATCTTGGTAATGGTTCTGCTGGACACACAATACCACATCATTTAGGATCTTCAGTTCCTAAAATGATTATAGTAAAAGAATTAAGTAATGCAGATGATTGGAATGTTTATCATGCATCTTTAGGTAATACTAAAGAAATATATTTAAATGTTAATAATGCGGCTAGTAGTTCAGATGCACCATGGAACAATACAACACCAACTTCTTCTGTATTTACTGTAAGTGCAGATGGTGGAGTTAATACTAATGATGCAAGTTACATAGCCTACTGCTTTGCAGAGAAACAAGGCTACTCAAAATTTGGAAGCTATGTCGGAAATGGGTCAACAAACGGAAGCTACATTCATTTAGGATTTAAACCAGCTTTTGTTATGGTAAAAAGAACAGATTCAACTGCTAATTGGCAAATTTTAGACAATAAAAGAAATACATACAATCCATGGAATACAGCATTATTTCCTGACACAAGTGATCCAGATACAACAGATTATTCAACAGACCATTTAAGTAATGGTTTTAAATTAAGAGTTACAACAACATCAAGAAATGGTTCTGGTGCATCATACATCTACATGGCTTTCGCTGAAAATCCATTCGTAACATCAACTGGTGTACCAGCTTGTGCTAGATGATTAATTGAAAAACATAATAAAAGAATTATAAATAGTCTTATAAATATAACATAATAACATAATAAAGGGAAACAACAATGGCTAATGATTTTAAAAGATTCTGTAAACCAGATGTAGGTACTTCAAATACTACACTATATACAGTTCCTGCTGGAGCAGGTTCATCTGCCCTTGAAACTATCGTTATTGGTATTACTATGGCAAACAAAAGTACTTCAGGTATAACTGCAAGTATCTTTATTGACAACGAAGACGGATCAAATGATGTGTTCATAGTCAAAGACGCTACAATTCCTGCAGGTACCTCATTAGAAGTAATGTCTGGAAATAAATTAGTATTACAGAATGATGGAACAAATGCAGACGTTTTAGAAGGTATCGCAAGTGCGACTTCTTCTTTAGATGTAACCGTATCAGTACTAGAGGACGTATAATAAATGGCATATATAGGACAAGAACCAGTAAACACTTTTAGTCCAGTACCAAGTAAAGATAGTTTTACAGGTGATGGATCGACAACAACTTTTGACTTACAAAATCCTGTTGTCAACGGTGGTGAAAATGCTTTAGAAGTTTTTGTAAATAACGTAAGACAAGAACCAGGTTCTGGAAAAGCATTCACACTCGGTGTAGATGGAAGTAATGAAATAAAAAGAATTACTTTTACAGCTGCCCCAGCAAACGGTGCCTCTATATATGTAATCAACGACAAGACAAGTAATGTATCAACTGTATCGCCATTAGATTTAAATGGTGTAGAATTTATTTTAGACCTTGATGGTGATTCATCTTTAACTGCTGATACAGATGACAGAATAGATTTTAAATTAGCAGGCACAGATCACATACAACTTGGTACTTCAAGTGGTGACACGACAATTAAAATCGCTACAGACGCTAAAGATTTACAATTTTTACAGGCAGATGGAAATAAAATACTTGAAATAAATGATGGAAACTTTGTGGGTGTTGGTGGTAATAGTGCTGCCCCAGGAGAAATAAGAATTTTTGAAGATACAGATAACGGATCTAACTATGTAGGTTTTAAAGCAGGTAATAATACTGCTTCAGTATCTTATGTGTTACCGACAGCAGATGGTACTGCTGGTTATCAATTAACAACAGACGGATCAGGAACATTATCTTGGGCTGCGGCTCAGATTGCTCTTGCAAATGACGGTAACAATCGTATCGTGACTGGTACAGGTTCTGCTGGATTAAACGCAGAAGCAAATTTAACTTTTGATGGATCAACTCTTGCATTAACAGGTGCTATGACATCAAGTGGTGCCATCACAGGATCATCAACTGTTCAAGGAACAACAATTACTGCTACAACAGCATTTGTACCAGACGCTTCAGACGGTGCAGCTTTAGGTACAACAGCATTAGAGTTTAGTGATTTATTTTTAGCAGATGGCGCTGTCATTAACTTTGGTGATGACCAAGAGGTAACACTTACTCACACTGCTGATACAGGTTTAACTTTAAACTCTACTAACAAATTAATGTTTAATGACGCTTCACAATTTATACAAGGTGCAAGTGCAACAGTATTAGATATCGCTGCTACAGATGAGATAGAATTAACTGCTACACTAATTGATATAGTAGGTAATTCTACCGTATCTGGTACTCTAGGAGTGACAGGCATTGCTACTTTTACAGATGATATAATTATAGGTGATGGCAAAACTATTGGTTCTGCTTCAGATGTTGACGCAATAACAATTGCTGCAAACGGACAATTAACACTTACACAAACATTGATTGGTACTGCATTAGATATATCAGGAAATATTGATGTTGATGGCACAACAAATTTAGATGTAGTAGATATTGATGGTGCTGTTGATATGGCTTCTACACTACAAGTAGATGGTGCAATTACATCTTCTGCTGGTATGACAATTACCACTGCAGATAACACAGACACACTTACACTAGTTTCAACAGATGCAGATGCTAATGTTGGACCTAACCTTAATCTATATAGAAACTCTGGTAGTCCAGCAGATGATGATGTTACAGGAGTAATTGTATTTAATGGACGCAATGACAATTCACAAGATGTAATTTATGCAAGACAACTTTCTTACATTAAAGATGCTTCCGATGGGACTGAAGATGGTCAATTAACACTACAAACTATGGTTGCTGGAACAATCAGAGACAGACTAAACATTACACCTGCTGAAATAGTTTTAAATGAAGATAGCCAAGACCTAGACTTTAGAGTTGAGTCTAACGGGCAAGCAAATGCATTTAAAATAGATGCTGGTACTGACACAGCTTCTTTTGCTGTACCTGTTGATATAGATTCAGGTATCACAATAGATAACATTACAATCGATGGCACGGAGATAGATTTATCAAGTGGTGATCTTACTTTAGATGTTGCAGGAGATATTATACTAGACGCTGGTGGAAACAATTGGAGTTTTCAATCAGGTGGTACAGAAGTATTAAACATTGCAAAT
>Ga0209630_10003251_pt1 | contig 14890 bp, 13 predicted proteins | sample COG_01_FD_184745 | JGI IMG/M metagenome (GOLD analysis project Ga0209630, IMG submission 184745) | Pelagic Microbial community sample from North Sea - COGITO 998_met_01 (SPAdes) (version 2) | ecosystem: Environmental > Aquatic > Marine > Neritic zone/Coastal water | place: Helgoland, sampling... | reverse complement strand
ATAGGGTAAGGGGTCAATTAACAATTAATAATTGATAATTGAGAGTTGACAATTGAGAGTTGATAATTGAGAGTTGATAATTGAGAGCTGATAATTGAGAGTTGATAATTGAGAGTTGATAATTGAGAGTTGATAATTGAGAGCTGATAATTGAGAGTTGATAATTGTGAGCTGATGATTAACTGCTAATCGTAAGTGTTAATTGAGAATTGAAATTTGAAATTTGAAAATGTTCGTCGGAGGCATTCTTCCGTTTAGACCAATTATTATACTATGAAGAATCTACAGTGTAGTCAATTCGCCCAACTGAAATCAGAAATCTGCATTCTTGGTACTCACTACTTCATACTTTATACTCAATCCCATTGCCGAACAAAACAATTACGGCCTTTACTTAAGGTTCTAGTTTGACGTGACTTTGGGTTTATGCTTTCTGCTTAAAACCTATTCGCTCTCGATTTGCTTGATTGAACTCTTCATTCTTTTTTTGTTCAAAATGCTTTAGATAATCAAAGATTAATTTAATCTCGTCCTCATGTCCTTTAACAGTATTAACAACACGTTCTAACGTTTTCATTATTTCATTATAGTTAAGGGATGCTTTTCGAAGCGCTATAAAAGTTCGCATTATTGTGATGTTCATTTCTTTAGCTCTAGCACTTTTTAAAACACTAGAAAGCATGGCTACGCCGGATTCAGTAAATGCAAATGGTAGAGCACCGCCAAGATGTTGTTTTGAAGGTATCACAATTTGTGATACCATGGTTTCAACTTCATCAGCGGTTAGAATAAACATAAAATCTTCAGGAAAAAGGTCCATATTTCTTCGCACTGCTTGTTTTAGGGCTCTTGTTTCAACAGCGTAGAGTTCAGCTAAATGCAGGTCTAGCATTACTTTCTCATCTCTTAGTATTACTATTTTGCTTTTAACAACTTCGTTCGGCACTAATTCGTCTTTGTTCATAGTTGGTCGTAAGCTTAATGGTAAAAGTTATCTGTTTTGTTCACAATCCAATAGTCATAGTGTGAACTGTCAGTAGAATTGAAAATCACCATTTCCAATTATCAGCCTTCTATTATACAATAGATGAGTCAATTAACTGATCGCTGAAAGTCATAAAACCACAGATCGTGGCATGTTAATCTCCAAAAGACTGTACTTTATATTTTATTAAGAACTGATTGGGAAGATTTGTAAAGCAAATGCTTGTTGGAACTAATGCTACCCTAAGGTAACGATCTAAAAATATCCATCTTAATACCCACTACTTCATACTCAAACAAAAAAAAGCCCCAACGTTCGTTGAGGCTTTGAATTCTTATTAGCAGAATGAAACTAAACCAAGTTCTCTTCTTGTCTCTTGATGAAGTCACTTAACTCTTTGCCCTTCAATAGGTTCTGAGCCAATTTGGCTAAATCCATCGCATTGTTCAATAGCGATTTTTTAGCTTCTTCATCTTTCGTATCTAGCACTTTTTGGGCTAAACTGTGGTTAGAATTTACGCTTACGCTATACTTTTCTGGCATCTGACCGAACATGGCCATTCCGCCCATACCACCCATTTCGCTCATACGACGTTCCCACTCAGAACGTGTAATAGTGATGAAGTCATCGCTTGGCGATAAGACTACGGTGTTTACAGCAAACTTGTCCTTGTCTACATTCGATTCAAAAGTCTCTTTCAACTTGGTCAAATCGTCTTCGCTAAGCACAGACTCAGACTTTTCATCTTTGTCGATAAGCTTGTCTATTGTATCGGCATCAACACGCTTTAATTGTACTTTTTCAAGCTTCTGCTCGATGTTTGATACAAAATGGTTGTCAATTACCTCATCCATTAACAGAACATTGTAGCCTCTGTCTTGTGCTTTTTGCACATAGCTGAATTGGTCTTCTAAGTTGGATGTGTAAAGCGCTATCGTGTTGCCGTCTTTGTCGATTTGATTGGCCTTAATTCCTTCGATATAGTCTTCTAAAATGGTGTGTTTGTCTTCCACATCTTTTAACAGACAAATTTTCTTAGTACGGTCGTAGAACTTTTCGTCGCTGATCATGCCGTATTTAACAAACAGGTTAATAGAGCTCCATTTTGATTCGAAGTCTGTTGCGTCTTTCTTATACAGTTCGTTCAACTTGTCAGCCACTTTTTTGCTGATGTGGCCCGTGATTTTTTTCACGTTTCCATCTGCTTGCAACGCACTTCTAGACACATTTAAAGGAATGTCTGGACTATCGATTACACCATGCAACAACATCAAATATTCTGGAACGATGTCTTCAACGTTATCCGTCACAAATACTTGATTGCTGTACAGTTGTATTTTATTTCTGTTTGGATCAATGTCTTTTTTGATTTTTGGGAAATAAAGAACGCCTGTTAAGTTGAACGGGTAGTCAACGTTCATATGAATCCAGAACAAAGGATCTTCAGCAAAAGGATATAATTCTTTGTAGAAAGCCAAATAATCTTCATCCTTAAGCTCAGATGGATTCTTCTTCCATAATGGGTCTGTGTTGTTAATTACCTTGCCGTCAAATTCGATTTCAATTGGTAAGAACTTACAGTATTTGTTTAATAGACCCTGAATCTTTCCGGTTTCTAAAAATTCTTTTGATTCCTCGTTGATATGAAGGATGATGTCGGTACCACGCTTTTTGCGTTTCCCTTTTTTGATTTTAAAATCGGTTGACCCTTCACACACCCAGTTGGCAGCCTCAGCTCCTTCTGTAAAACTTAGCGAGTCGATTTCCACTTTGTCTGCTACCATGAAAGACGAATAGAAACCAAGTCCAAAATGACCAATGATATTGGCAGATTCCGTGTCGTCTTTAAATTTTTCTACAAACTCTTCGGCACCACTGAATGCAATTTGGTTGATGTATTTGTCAATTTCATCAGCTGTCATACCAATTCCTTGGTCACTGATTTTAAGTGTTTTCTTTTTCTCATCAATCGACACAGTGATTTTCATGTCATCGGTTTGACCGGTCTTTTCACCTTTGGCACTTAGCACTCTGAGCTTATTTGACGCGTCTACCGCATTGGATATTAGCTCGCGTAAGAAGATCTCATGATCTGTATAAAGAAACTTCTTAATTATTGGGAATATGTTTTCCGTGTTTACTGAAACCTTTCCTTTTTGCATTGTAATTTGTTTTTTAGCACTACACTCAAAATGTTTACCAAACTGAAAAATTCGGTATAGAAGTCCTAAACTGTGTCAAATCGTCAGTATAATTGTGTCAAGTGAAGAACATTAGACTTAAAAACATTCTGTCAGACCAAGAATTTTGGCTGATTCTGCTGTTTAACCTAGCCTTAGTAGTGACATACTATTTGGGAGAAACTTCTGCTTCTTTAGTTGTCATGTTATACTACATTCAGTCTCTCTTTATCGGACTACAGTACTTTGTTCGTTTGCTAGCTCTTGGGTTTATGTATCACAAGATTGACAAGAAGCATAATCGGTTTGCACTGCCTTTATTTTTTCTATTTCATTATGGTTTCTTCCATGTAGTCTACTTTGTATTTTTAATCTCAATTGTGGTTAAATTACCTGGAGCAGTGGATTATGATGCAGTGAAACTGTTTGCACTTGCGTTGTTTGGTAACACGATTCTATCTTCAATTTCCGATATAAAGAAAGACTTGGTAGTGCCGAAACTGCCCATTATGGTTATGTTCCAGCCTTATTTTAGAATCGTTCCGATGCACCTGTTTATTATGCTGGCTTTTGCTGTTAATTCCATTCAATCCTTGTCAAACGCATTTCTGTTTTTTATCGTATTAAAATCAATAGCAGATTTGGCCATGCATATCGTGGTGAACAAAACCTATCGCGAACAACGGCCAAATGCCACTGGCGGATGGATTTGAGAATTTTTAATGTTTAATGTAGAATGTCGAAAGAGAGTAGCATAAGGCATATTTTTTCGGACAAAGAGTTTTGGTTGATTCTCGCGTTTAACGCGATTTTGGTATATACCTATCATATAGGGGAGACATCGGCTTCTTTGGTCGTGCTGCTTTATTACGTACAGAGTGTATTCATTGGCATACAGTACTTCATACGATTAATTGCCATAGGCAAAAGAAATGCACTGGAGCATGATGATAATCCACGACAAGGTATTTACGGTGAGGCCATTTTCTTTTTGCTTCATTATGGGTTCTTTCATTTGGTTTATTTTTTCTTCATCTTCAAAATGGTGATTGATCTACCTGGTGCTGTTGACTTTAAAATGTTCTTATTGTTGCTGTTGGCGTTGGCGGGCAATACCGTGTTGTCAACGATGTCGGACGTAAGGCAAGACAATGCGGCCAAGGAATCGCCAGGGATATTTTTTCAACCCTACCTACGCATATTTCCAATGCATTTATTAATCATTTATGGTTTCAATACGAGTTCAATCGAAAATGTGAACAAAGCGCTATTGTTATTCATCGTGCTTAAAACGGTGGCAGACTTGCTCATGCATATTGTCGTAAACAAAACGTGGAAAGGTAAGCGGCCGAATGCGACTGGAGGTTGGGTTTAGGCACTAACATTAGGAGTTAGGAATTGATAATTGATAGCTGAGAGTTGATAGCTGATACCACAATCCTTCAATCCTTCAGACCCTCAACCCCTCAATCCTTCAATCCTTCAACCCTACAATCATCCCGACATTCAATCCCTCAATCCTTAAATCCTTCAAACATTAGCCCTCTAAATCCACTCCAATTTATCTCTCGTTAAATCTCCACCAGAATCACCAGTATTAACCGTACTTGCTGGCTCGAAAAGCATGATAGACACTTCTTTGTCTGCCACCGGTTTGTGTTCAATGCCACGTGGGACAATGGTAAATTCTCCTTCTTTTATGGTTTCAATTCGATCACGGTAGTGCATGTCGAAGGAACCTTTAATCACCAAAAACATTTCATCTTCGTTATCGTGTTTGTGCCACACAAATTCACCTTTTAATTTGGCAAGTTTGACATGCTGTCCGTTTAGCTCACCGACAATACGTGGGTTCCAGTGATCGGAAAACAGTGAGAGTTTTTGTTTGATGTTGATTGACATATGGTGTTGTTAGCATGCTAAATTATGTAATACTTGTTATCTATCCGCCAATATGGTCATGTATGCTTTCCATGGGCCAACCGACGTTTTCCATTGATTCGCCAAAACGCGCGATATTTGACTCAAATGGCTTAAGTCGTGCGCTACCCAGGCACAAAGGAGTTGCGAGGCAGTTACTGGTCCAAATTCTGGGTGAATACCTTCCTTTTGCAAAGCAGTTGCTGTGAGTTGAATTTTCCTGAGCTTGTCCAAGTTATGGGCGCGTCTGCTTTGAAATCGTATGAGCAAGTCTTCAAAAGACAATCCTTTGCTTTTATCAATGAAGCCATAGCGATCAAAAGGCTCGAATTTTTTATTGGATGTATTGCCCAAAATAATCTCTAATCGAGGCAACCAATCAGTCTCTTCGCAATGTATAAGGTGCCCGACAACGTCGTAAAAAGACCAAGTGTTTTCACCTTCGTTTGCGCTTGTAATTTCTGGTCCCAATTCTTCTGCAAGCGCATTCAGTGCTGTTGGGGTGTTTTTTAGAATGGGTAGTCCTTGTTCAAATGTTAAACTCATGGGTATTACTTGATGTTGATTTATTCGACTCAAATATCGTAAAATGATGAGGAGAAGTCTTATCCATTCTCCGTACGTCGCTGATATTTAACTGTACTAATCAAAAGGAGAATATGAAACGCAAGTGCGCACCATTTTTATTAAAGCAAAAAAGCTTTAGTGTTGTTAATAACCTGTAGATTAGCAACTTGGTTACACAAACCTCATACGATTATATCTTAACTGGTGGTGGCGCTGCTGGGCTGTTGTTGGCGTTTCGTATGTCTCAAGACAAGTATTTTGACGACAAACAAATTCTACTCATTGACGCCTCGGCAAAAGATCAGAATGACCGTACTTGGTGCTTCTGGTCTAAAGAAGAAACAATAATTGAGGATGTAATTTCAAAACGTTGGAATAAGGTATTATTTAAATCTCCTTGGCTTACTGCATCAGAGCATACGCAACCTTATACGTATAACAAGGTACGCTCTATAGATTTTTACAATCACGTGCATGCCATCCTTTCAGCCAAAAGTAACTTTACCCAGCTTCAGGAAAAGGTAATTGATATCTACGAGGACAATGAGAACGCTAGGGTTAAAACGACAGCGTCGACCTATGTGGGCAAGCAGGTATTTAATAGTGTACTGTTTGATCAAGGCTATAAAAACGATCAAAAATACCCGCTAATCAACCAGCATTTTGTTGGATGGACGGTCAAAACTGACGGCGATTTTTTTGATCCTGATCAAGCTACTTTTATGGATTTCGATATTCCGCAAAAAGGGAATACACGTTTTATGTATGTACTGCCAACTACTAAGAATGAGGCTCTACTAGAGTATACGTTGTTTTCTAAAGATATGCTTGAAAGGGAAGCATATACCGATGGAATTAAGGAATACCTCAAAAACTTAGGTGTTACAAACTTTGAAGTTGTCGAAGAAGAGTCTGGCTGCATACCGATGACGTGTTACCCGTTCTGGATAAATAATTCAACGCACATTAATCACATTGGCATTGCCGGTGGATGGGCTAAAGCAAGCACTGGATATACCTTTAGAAACGCAATGTTAAAAACGAATGAAATCGTTCATCAACTGAAAAAGGGGTCACGTATTAAGACGAAAAGTAAAACAAGGTTTTGGCTGTATGACCTGCTTTTGTTGGATATTTTAAATAACAACAATGCCGTTGGCAGTAAGTTGTTTAGTGCGATGTTTCAAAACAATAGTCTACAAGATATTTTCGCATTTCTAGATGAAGAAGCACACAACTGGAGTGACTTAAAAACTCTTTGGAACATGCCAAAAGCTATTTTTACTAAAGCACTAGTCAATCGAATTATAGGGCGGTATTAAACATTGCACATGTTGGCAATGTCGTGCGTGTTCTGGTCATTCATGCACCTGAAGTGTCCTTTTGGACATTTGTCGAAGCCTATTTTTGAGCAGGGTCTGCACGACAAGCCTTTCACCTCAAATTGGACTGATGTTTCATCAGCTTGGTAAGGATACATGCCAAAGGCTGGAATGGTGTTTCCCCAAATGGATATCACCCGTTTATTTAAAGCTGAAGCAATATGCATCATGCCTGTATCATGGGTTAGGACAAGTTTGCTATGAGCCATCACTTTTGCACTTTCGTTAATGGAAAGTTTACCGCAATAGTTGTATACATTCTTGCACTTACTGGCCACTTCGTTGGCTGCATCGGCGTCTTCCTTTCCCCCAATCAATACAACACTTGACTTTATTTCATTGCACATGTCAATGATCTTGTTTGTTGGCATTTTTTTGGTGGCATGTTGCCCACCAATTGCATAACAAACAAAACTAGAGGGTAAGCCAGTAGGCAGGGTCACCGCATCTGGTATCGCATAGTCTAAGCCTTTTTGATCGTTTTCAATACCTATACGATTCGCTGCTTCTATATAACGATCAACTATATGAACATCTGGTAGCAGGTTTTTGCCCGTTCTAACCAACCACCATTTTTCCCAATTCAGTTTATTCACTCTTTTGGTAGTCACGCGTAATGCCATGCTCACACGTTTGCTCCTCAAATTATTGTGTAGGTCAATGATGTGATCAAATTTTTCGTTTTTGAGTTGTGGAATCAGTTCTTTCAATTCTCCAGAAAAAGACCAAATCTTCGTAAGATGGACGTTGTTAGTCAGTAATGAAGCATAACCTGCCTTGGTTAAATAGTGGATTTCAACCTCTTTAACTTGCTCTTTCAAGCAACGGATTACCGGTGTGGTAAGTACAATATCTCCAATCGAGCTGAATCGTATAATCAGAACCTTCATTTGTTTTGACTAAATCTGTTCAACAACCCAATACCCCAACTCTTTAGCAACGACTCGTATCTGAGCACCCTCAGGAATAAATGCTGCCATTGACTTAACGTCTATAATGACTCCACCAATCCTTGCTTTTCCAATAGGTCTGATATCGGTGTGTGCCAAGCCTTCTTTGTCAATTAAACTTTCCGAAGTGGTGGACGTTAAAGAAGGACCAGCTTTGGCGTCTTTTAATGTCGTTGTGAGTATTAAGCGCTTAAATAGCGGACTACTCGTCATGCCTTTACCAAACACAACGGCACCGATAACAAAACCAACCAGGGCCACCAAAACAACCATAAGTGCTTGTGTCAATTCAAATTCACTCGCGTTTGAAAAATCAAAATCTACATTGCGAACCATGCTCAAGATTAAACTCCCAACGGTGAGGAGTATGCCCGTAACTCCGGCCACACCAAATCCAGGTATGACGAATACTTCGAAACCGATGAGCACAATTCCGACGATAAAAAGCAAAATTTCCCAGTTTGCCGCCAATCCATCAAGGTACAGAGGTGCGAAATACATTAAAGCAGCTAACACTGCTGCAGCCAGCGGAAAACCAATGCCAGGGCTTCTAATTTCAAAAAATATTCCCCAGAATATAATCATCATTAATGCGCCTTGTAACGCTGGTTTAGCCAAGAAGCCTATGAGTTTGTCCATGGAAGATTTGTGGACAGATATACGTTCGTAGGAAGTCTTTTTCTCTAGTGTAAGAATGGCTTCTACAGATTCAATTTCTCCTTCACAATATCCATGTGTTATGGCTTCACTAGTTGTAAAGGCCACAATTCTGGCGCTATCAATAATGCCTGGAATTGCAATGCGGTCGTCTACCATAGCTTCAGCAATTTGAGGATCTCTTTTAAATCGATACGTCGTATCTCCGTTACTGATTATGGTATCTTTTCCATGACTTTCAGCTGTGGCCCGCATGATGGAACGCATGTAAGATTGGTACTTATCAGGCACAACCTCACCTTCACCATTTACTACCGTTGCTGAACCAATAGTGGCACCAGGTGCCATGTATATTTTGTCGCATGCAATTGATATTAACGCTCCAGCAGATCCGGCATTTTTATTAATAAAAACGTAAACGTCTGATGGGTGATCTAGAATGTTTTTTCGGATACTGTCCGCATCCACCAAAAGGCCACCATACGTATCCATGTCGATGATTACAAGGTCAGCAGATTCACTGGTTGCCCTGTCGAGTGTTTTTGATATCAAACGACTCGCAGAAGGCGCAATTTCTTCGTGCAGTTTAACGATAACTACTTTGCTTTGATTCGTTTGGCCGTAAACCAGCATAGAACTAAACAGGACAAGAAGAAGAGAAAAGTGTTTCATTTAAGCAACAATATCAGTGTATATATGGATAGAGTGTGTGCAAATTACCTCAAAAAATAGGATTGAAGGCAATAAATTTGTTTGGAATAGTAGTTGTGTATTAGAAAGGGATATAACGATGGTAGAAATGAAAAAATTAAAATATATAGTGGGTGTGGTAATCGCCCTCGGCTTTTTTGCAAAACCATGTTTCGCCAATCCACAAGATTCTATTGGAACAAAGGTGAAGAATGGTAAGATATACATCCTTCATCAAGTCGAAAAATCACAAGGCTTGTTTGCCATTGGCAGACGGTATGGTGTTTCGTTGGATGATATTATCGTAGCCAACCCTGGTTCGGATAAAATGTTACACATCAATCAAATACTGCTTATCCCTACTGGTAAAGACGCAGCGCTTGAAGAAAAAACGGTTACAGAGTACTTTGCTGAAGATAAAGCACCTAGCCAGTCATTCGATAAAAAGGCAAGTAAAAAAACCACTTTCGCAAAGTATCATACAGTCGCTTCAGGTGAAACGCTATATTCAATCTCTGTTTTGTATAACACTAAGGTTGATGTCATTAAGAATTTAAATGGCTTAGAGTCTGATATTTTGGGTCAAGGTCAGCAGCTAATGGTGCCTGCAACAAAAACTGAAAAAGACAAACAAGAAAAAGCCATTACCGAAGCGAAGCAACAAGTTGATGATGTTTCAGAAAAACTAGAAACACTCAAAGAGGCTATCAACCCAAGAGAGTTACGTGATGATCCTGTGGTTGAAATGTCGGAAGTGAAAAAAGAAAAGTACACGGTTAGCATCGAAAAACTGCCGAAGTACAAAACACAAAAAGTTACCGAAACTGGAAGCATTGAGTTTCTGTCGTCAGAAGATAAAAAGACCAAAGGCAAGCGTGTTTGTTCGCATCACTCCGCAAGTATTGGGAGTACGCTTATGGTGTCTAACCCAGCCAACAATAAATCAGTTTTTGTCAAAGTGGTTGCAAACCATACCCTAGATGAGTCGAAAGGAAACATTATTAAGCTTAGTAAAACGGCGCATTCTGATATTGAAATAGAAGATAACGCTGATGTTCAGGTAAGTTTTGCTAAATAAGCTCGGACTGAACAAATCGCCCTATTGGGCATACATTCCATTTGTACTGTGTGCTGTATCTCTGTTTTTCAGCCGCTTTTTACTGTCTGTAAGTGTTGGCCTCATGCTGGTGTACGTCGTGTGGTACATGGTCAAGTCAAAAGACAAATTATTTGCACCTCAATCAAACAACACAAAGAATGTTTACCGTTTACTCATTTTCTGGGTGATATTGGTTTTTGTGGATGGATTAAGGGCTGGGAATCTAGAAAGTTGGTTTAGTGAAGTGGCGCTGAAGCTGCCCTTAGTTGTTGTGCCCTTATACGTTCTAACTTTGGATAAATCCTCTTGTCAGTTCAGAAACAGTTGGCTCATGTTTGCAATGCTCACCATGGCCGTAGCAGCTGTTAGTACCATTAACTACGGACTCAATTATGAGGAAATAAACACCCTGTTGCTTCAAAGCAAACACGTTCCCATTTTTGGCAATATGCATCACATTTACTTCGGTATTGTCATGTCTTTATGCATTTGGATTTGTCTGTTCTTTTATAAAACAGATAGTCGTAAGAATACGTGGTTGGCGTTAGGTATACTGTTGGCGCTTATGCTCCATATCTTAGCGTCAAGAACCGGTTTGGTTGCTTTTTATGCCAGTGCAGTGGTATATGGAATGGCCCAAGTGTGGCAGTCCAAAAAATATAAGTTGATTGCCTTTGGTTTAATTGGGATGATGCTGACACCAATTTTGGCTTATCAAATTTCAGGTTCATTCCGAAACAAGGTATTAAACTCGGTAGAAGATTTTAACGCCGTAACATCTGGTGAAGACATTAACTACAAGTCGCTAGCCATGCGGGTAGAGGCTTGGAAAACCAGTATGCATGTAATCGAAAAAAACCTCATCCTTGGGGTCGGTGCACCCAATGTAGACAAGGAAATACAGCATCAGTATATGCTCGATGATACCATTCTTTACCCAGAGAATAGGGTAGGACCGCACAATCAATTCCTTGAACTGTCGTTAGCCTACGGTTTAGTTGGTGGTGTATTGTTGTTACTCATAGCTGTGTTGTTGATCTTTTTAACACGAAACAACCCTGCAACGATAGCAATAACCGCCATTTTTATCATTAGTTTTATGTTGGAGTCCGTTTTAGAACGACAGCAAGGCATTTTAGTGTTTTGTTTGGTTATTTTTTCTTTTACACCATTATCTTCGAAATCGGAGAAAGAAACACAACATTGACGATTCAATTGAAACACATCTTGAACTCAGTCGTTAAATAAGTAAGAGATAAACTATGAAAAAACTAGCGCTTATTTTTCTGTCATTGATACTAGGTATGATGAGCAGTTACGGGCAAGATGAAGATTTTGATGACAACTTCTTTTTGTCTATGCATTCTTCTTTCTATTTCGATTATATCTGGACACCGCTTAAGGTTGAATATGCTCCGACGGGTAACGTAAAGCCAGACCCTGATAATCCAAATAGTACAATACCTGTTTATGCCGAAATACCGTTTCAATCATTTACCAATAATCTAGTTTCGTTTGGACTAGAACCTAGGTATAACATCAGAAAGCTTGATGATAACTCAGCATTGGCTATTTCCTCACCAATATCTATTGGTATCGGACAAGTTACTGCGCCACCTTACAGCGATTTTTCGGTTGGCTCGATAGAAGGATTTGGTTCTATCCAGATACCATTATATGCCAAATTGTATATTGGCTCTGGTTCGACGTATGAAAGTGAAAAAGACTTTGGGATATCAATGGGTGTGGGTCTTGAATTCAACAAAGTAGGCCTCATTAGATTTGATCAAACCCAAACCGATTATCGTGGTAAAACTGCTTTTGTGATTCCTGTAGCGAGTTTAGGCTTTCATTTTTGGCGTGGATTTAGTCCAGTCGAGGTAAACATCAAGTATGGAGAAACCAGTGCAACGTCTTTTAGTTTCGATAGAAATGGAGACAGTATTCAAGACGCTACCAATGGGAAATTTACACAAGCGCAAGGCAAAGGACGTGTGATTCGCATTTCAATGTCTCAAATTCTAAATTACTAATAACCATAGGTTTACGGAATACATGAAGACAATCAATAGAGAAATAAGCTGGTTGTCTTTTAATGAACGCGTATTGCAAGAGGCCGAGGATTCTGCTAATCCTCTAGTCGAGCGAATGCGTTTTTTAGGGATTTTCTCAAACAATCTTGACGAATTCTTTCGTGTTCGTGTAGCAACGATTCGAAGATTAATCAAGATTCAGAAAAAGACCAATGTCGAAATGGTCGAATCTCCACAACGTGTGATGAATCACATTCATAAAACGGTAGTTAAGCTTCAAAAGAGATTCGAAAAAGTCTATAAGTCAATCATAAAGGAACTTGGACAGCATGGTATATTCATCATCAACGAGATGCAACTCAATACAGAGCAAAAAGCATTCGTAGATGCGTATTACCTAGAAAAGGTTGAACCACTATTGGTACCAGTGATGTTGAAAAAACTAAAGCAATTCCCGTACCTCGACGACGACGTGAATTACTTATTTGTCGGCTTTCATGACAGTGAAGATCAACAACAGTATAGTTTAATTGAAATACCAAGTGACCAGTTAAGTCGTTTTTTACTTCTGCCAGAAAAAGACGGGAAAAAGTATATCATCTACCTCGATGACATTATACGTGCAAACCTGGGTCGTATTTTTAAAATATTTAATTGCAACAAATTTGAGTCACATATCTTCAAGATAACAAGAGACGCTGAGTTAGACCTTGATGATGATATTGTGGTGGGTTTTTATGATAAACTCAAACGGAGTTTAGAGAAACGAAAAAAAGGAGAGCCGCTAAGGTTTGTTTACGACAATAATATGCCGGCAGCGTCAGTCGAGTATCTCCTGAAAAAAATGAATCTGACGTCTGAAGAAAACATTATTCCAGGCGAACGTTATCACAACTTTAAGGATTTTATGAAGTTTCCTAATGTTGGAGATAACTCATTGGTTTACAATGACAAACCACCGCTAAGTCATAAATATTTAGAAGGTCAAAACAGCATTATCGATGCTGTCGCAAAAAAAGATGTGTTGCTTCATTACCCGTTTCAGAATTTCGACTACATCATTGATTTATTGCGTGAAGCTGCTATTTCTCCCAACGTTAAAACAATCAAGGTTACGATATATCGACTCGCCAAAGGTTCGAAAGTGATAAATGCCCTGATCAGCGCTGTTAAAAATGGAAAGGACGTGGTTGTGGTTATTGAACTGCAAGCGCGCTTTGATGAAGAAGCCAACTTGAAATGGGCCAAAACACTGACTGATGCAGGTGTTCGTTTAATACTTGGATCACCGGGTTTGAAGATCCACTCTAAGCTCATATTAATTGAGTATAAATCTAAAGTAGGAAGAAACAGAATAGCCCATATTGGTACCGGAAATTTCCATGAGGGAACGGCAAATGTGTACAGTGATATTTCTCTGTTAACCGCCAGAAAAGAAATTACAGACGAGGTAGACAAGGTATTCAGCTTTATCGAAACGCCCTATCTCACTACCAAGTTTAATCACCTTTTAGTAAGTCCGCGTTATACACGGTTCCGATTACTTACCTTGGTTGATGAACAAATACAACGCGCTGAAACCTCCGGGTCAGGTTATATGTTGATTAAGTCTAACAGTTTAGTTGACCCAGAGCTCATTGACAAAATATATGAAGCAGCAGGTAAAGGTGTTCAGGTAGATTTGATTATCCGCGGAATATGTTCTCTGATTCCTGAGCATGAAAGTGCAAAAGGAAATATTAGAGCGATAAGCATTTTAGATCGGTATTTGGAACACGCACGTGTATACATTTTTGGTAAGGACGACGACCGTAAAATTTATCTCTCTTCAGCAGACTGGATGACTAGAAATTTAGATCGGAGAATTGAGGTAGCGACGCCAATTTATGATAAAGACATTCAAAATGAATTGATGGACTTTATCAATTTACAACTACAAGATAACGTCAAGGCTAGATTATTTGATCAGTCGATGCGCAATGCATACGTGGCTAATAGCGGTAAGAAGATCCGCTGTCAGCATGATTTTTATAACTATTTACAAAACAAATAACGATTGGATCCATTAAAATTTGCTTCTATCGACATTGGCTCAAACGCCATTAGGTTTTTACTTGCCTATGTATTTGAGACTGATAAAGGGCCATTTTTTAGAAAAGGACTTTTATTAAGGGTGCCTTTAAGGCTTGGAGACGACGCCTTCAAATTGGGGCGAATCTCTATTGAAAAAGAGAAAGAGATGATTGACACCATGCACGCGTTCAAACATCTCATGTCGGCACAAAAAATAATCTCCTACAAGGCATTTGCGACGTCGGCTATGCGTGATGCTGTGAATGGACCTGTAATCGTTGACCATATAAAAAATACCACCGGAATTGAAATAGACATTATCAGTGGTGAAAAGGAGGCAAACGTAATTTCAG
>Ga0209630_10003250_pt1 | contig 14893 bp, 12 predicted proteins | sample COG_01_FD_184745 | JGI IMG/M metagenome (GOLD analysis project Ga0209630, IMG submission 184745) | Pelagic Microbial community sample from North Sea - COGITO 998_met_01 (SPAdes) (version 2) | ecosystem: Environmental > Aquatic > Marine > Neritic zone/Coastal water | place: Helgoland, sampling... | reverse complement strand
GAAGACGGCCTTGCCGAGCGCCTCGCCTGCGGCGACGTCGGCGGGATAGTGCATGGCGCAGACGGTGCGGCTGACGCCGATCTGATGGCCGATCTCGCGCGCGGCGGCGGCATGAGCCGGGTCGACATTGGCCATGAGCTCGCCATAGGCGGCCCCGACCGAGGCGCTTCCGGACGGATAGGACGGACTGCGGCGGCCGGCCTCGCTGATCCGCGTGCAGGCCGGGCGGGTCATGTCGACGCCGACAGGGCGAGGACGGAACTGGCGGGCCTTGGCGCCTTCCGCCGCCTCATTGGCGTCGTGCAAGATCTTCGCGAGGACCGCATTCAGGCGCGGCGTCTCCACGCTGGTGAAGCGGACACCCAGAGCGCAGTCGAAATGCTGGCGCGCCAGCTCGGGGCTGAGCTCGGCGTGGGCGGTGGCCAGCAGCCAGCGGTCCGATCCTTCCAGCGGACGATAGCGGTCCGACAGGGCGCGATCGGCGATCTGGTCCGCCGAACCGTCGGCGGAGGGGGCGGGCACGCCATCGGCCAGACCCTTGATTTGAGCGTCGGTCAGATAGCCGGCGAGGACGGGCTCGGAAATCGGCGCCGCCGTCGTCGGGGCGCCGACGGGTTCGCCATAGGGGGTGACCGCACAGGCGGCGACGAGCGGAGCGGCCAGAAGGACGGCGGTCAGGACCGACGTCAGGACCGCCCCCCTCACTGACCCGCGCTCCAGGTCAGCTGGACGGAAGTCGGCGCCTTCTCCACGGCGGTGGCCACGACCTGGACCATGGCGCCGTTGGCGGGCTCGGCCGCGCCATAGGCGACCGTGTCGCCGCGATTCAGCGACATGACCGGCGCCAGGCCCGCGGCCTCGGCGCGTTGCTTGTAGAAGCCGATCACCGCCTCGGGCTTGGCATCCGTCGTGAAGGTGACCAGCCCGCCAGGACCGGCAGGGCCGCCCGCGACGGTCGGCGGGGTCTCGACCACTCCGCCCGGATAGACGGCGGCGAAATCGGGGGCATTGGCGACACGGACGGCGCCCTCGGCAGGGGCCGTCGTTCCGGCGGGCGGCGGGATAAGGTCCACGGAGACACCGGCGTCAGCAGTGGACGATTCAGCGCCGGCCTTGGCCACAGGGTCGGAGGGGCTGCCGGAGGACTTGTGTTCATTGCCCTTCGGATCACAGCCCGAGAGGCTCACCGCCAACAGGGGCGCCACCGTCAGAAGGGCGACCACCGCCGCCAGACTGCGCTTCATTCCGGTCTCGTCCCTGGGCACGTTTCTCTACTGACGCCACCGTGGCCCATCGTTGCGGCGGCGGCAAGGCGCTACGGCGCCGCTCGGACGACCGATGATGACGCGAGGGTCAGTCTTCGGAGGCTTCGGTCTTGTCGACCATGCCCTCGCTGGCGAGGGTTTCATTGATCAGCTCCTGATCCGGATCGTCGTCCGAACCCGAGGCCGAGCCGCCCCGTAGTGAGCCCGCCCGGGTGTCGGAGCCGGAATCGGTGCCGTTCAGGACGTCGATCAGGGTGTCGGCGGTCCGGCCCAGATCGGGCTTCTCGCCGATGTCGTCGGCTTCGCGGGCGTCCTCGGTGACATGGGGGTCTGACATGGCGGGCTCCTTCTCGAGACAAAAGCCCACGAGCGAGGCCCCGGTTCCGATCTTGCAAAAGATATATCTCAAGACCCTTGCGTAACGCTCTTAAAGATATATCTTGGCGACATGAAAACGAAGGAACACACGATGTTTGGATTTTACGAGGACCGCGAAGGACGCGGTGAGAACGAACGCGGCGGCCGTCATGGTCGTCCCTCCTGCGGCGAGGGCCCGCGCCACGGCGGGGGCCGCTTCGGCGGTCATCACGCCGGCCCGTTCGGCGGACGCCACGCTGGCCCGTTCGGCCGCATGGGTCGCGGCGAAGGCCGCGGAATGGGAGAGCGCGGTGAAGGCCGTGGCCCGGGACGCGGGCGCCGCATGTTCGGCCCCGGCGATCTGAAGCTGGTGCTTCTGGCCCTGATCGAACAGGAGCCGCGCCACGGCTATGACCTGATCAAGGCCATCGAGACGGCCTTCGGCGGCGGCTACGCCCCCTCGCCCGGCGTGGTCTATCCGACCCTGTCGCTGCTGGCCGACGAAGGCCTGATCGCGGGGGTCGAAGACGCCAGCGGCAAGCGGGTCTTCTCCCTGACCGACGCCGGCAAGACCTGGCTGGACGAGAACCGCGCGGCGGTCGACGGCGTCATGCAGCGCATGGCCCTGGCGGCGAAATTCGTCGCCGGCGAGCAAACCCCCGAAGTGGTGCGCGAGGCCTTCCACACCCTGCGCCAGGCCGTGACGATGAAGTCGGGCGGCTGGTCCGAAACGGAGACCGCCAAGGTCGTCGAGGCCCTGATGAAAGCCGTGCGCGAAGTCAGTGGGGAATAGGAAACCCCTCCGTCTCTCCGCTTCGCTGCGAGCCATCTCACCATCGCGATGGTGAGGAAAAAAGAAGGGGCCGCGATCGCTCGCGGCCCCTTTCCGTATCCAGAGATCAGCCTCGCCTCAGCGGCGGGCCTTCTTGCGTTGGCCGGCCTTGCCCTTGGGCCGCGACAGGCGAACGACCTTGCGGGCGTTTTCCTCGGCCGTGGTGCGCACGGTCGGGATGGAGCGCGGCGCCAGGCCGTAGAGCGAGGCCATCGGGGCATCCTCGACCGCGGCGATCTCGTGATCTCCATAGCCGTTGAAGCCCGTCGACATGGCTACGCCGTAAGCGCCCAGCATGCCGATCTCGATGAAGTCGCCTTCACGGATGTCGGCCGGCAGCCAGAACGGACCCGGCATGTGGTCGATCGAGTCGCAGGTCGGGCCGTAGAACTGGAACGGCTTCAGCTCGTCCGAGGACGCGCCGTCGCGGACCAGCTTGGTCGGGAAGGGCCAGCGCGAGTGGGTCGCGTCGAACAGGGCGCCGTAGGAGCCGTCGTTCAGATACAGGGCGTCGCCCTTGCGCAGATCCACGCGGCACAGCACTGACGAGGACTCGGCAACCAGCGCCCGGCCGGGCTCGCACCACAGCTCGGTCGTTTCCGACACCGGCATCTCGTTGAAGCCGCGATGGATGGCGTCGGCGTATTCGCTCATGTCAGGCGGAACCATGCCCGGATAGACCGAGGGGAAGCCGCCGCCGACGTCGACGATGTCCACGATGACGCCCGCACGGCTGATCGACCGGCCGACCTGGGCCATGGCGGCCTGGAAGGCGGTCGGGCGCATGCATTGCGAACCGACGTGGAAGGAGACGCCCATCAGGCCGTCCTTGACCGCACGGCGCACCGACAGCAGCAGGGCCGGGGCCTGGTCCGGCGAGACGCCGAACTTGCCCGACAGCGTATAGGCCGCGCCCTCGGCCGAGACGGCCATGCGCACGATCAGGTTCAGATCGTCAGCGCCGCCGGTGCAGTCGAGGATCTTCTGCAGCTCCTCCTCGCAGTCGAGCGAGAAGGTGCGAACGCCGTGATCGAAATAGGCCTTGGTGATCGCCGTCCGGCTCTTGACCGGGTGCATGAAGGCGATGCGCGCGTCGGGATCGACGGAGCGCACGAGTTCGATCTCGGCGATCGAAGCCGCATCGTAGCCTTTAACGCCGGCGTCCTTCAGGGCCTCAATGACCCAGCGCGAAGGGTTCGCCTTCACTGCATAGAAGACGTCGGCTTTCAGATTGTCCTGGAACCAGCGCGCCGCTACGGAAACCGTCGCCGGCCGCACGAGTGCGACAGGACGTTCGGGGGACCGCTCGCGGACCAGGTCCAGGGGGAAATGATACGTGCGCAATTCACGTAAACCCCTGTAATTGTTAAACCCAGACCGGCGTTAGCAGCGCAACGTTAGACCTACGGGGTCCGCCGGAGAGGGCGATGTAGGGTCACGGGACTGTCATGTAAAGAGGTTTTTTCAAGGCGTGGCCTGGCGGAAGGCCGCTTTGGTCCGCCTGCGGAAGATTCAGGGTTTTCAACGGGAAGCCCCCAAAGCCCCTCCAGGGTGTCGCCCTTTGTCCACAGCACTGGACGCCCTATCGGGCCGCGTGGCATTAAGACTTGCCGGAACGCCTCTCTCGCGTCATTCGGCGCCCCCGTTTCAGCCGCCGTCAGCGAGCCCGATGAGTTCCACCGCCCCAGCCGTCGCATCCGTTCGCGGTGTGTCGAAGACCTACGGCGCCCGCAAGGCGCTGGACGGCGTATCGGTGGAGGTCGCCGCCGGAGAAATGGTCGCCCTGATCGGTCCGTCCGGATCGGGCAAGTCGACCCTGCTGCGCTCCATCACCGGCATGCACACCATCGACCGCGGTCCGGGCGTCATCCAGGTCTTCGGCCAGACGGTGCAGAAGGACGGCCGCCTGACCGGCCAGACGCGCGCCGCCCGCGCCAAGCTCGGCATGATCTTCCAGCAGTTCAACCTGGTCGGTCGTCTGTCGCTGTTTTCCAACGTCATGCTGGGCGCGCTCGGTCGCCTGCCCGGCTGGCGCGGCATCCTCGGCGCGTGGCCGAAGGCGGACAAGGACAAGGCCATGGCGGCCCTGCACCGCGTCGGCGTCGCCGACTACGCCGCCCAGCGCGCCAACACCCTTTCGGGCGGTCAGCAGCAGCGCGGCGCCATCGCCCGCGCCATCGTCCAGGGCGCCCAGGCCGTCCTCGCCGACGAGCCCGTCGCCTCCCTCGACCCCGTCTCGGCCCGAAAGGTCATGGAGCTGCTGGTCGAGCTGAACCAGCGCGACGGCCTCGGCGTCATCGTCACCCTGCACCAGGTCGACTACGCCATCCGCTATTGCGAGCGCGTCATCGCGCTGAAGTCCGGCAAGATCGTCTACGACGGTCCCTCGACGGGCCTGGACACCAAGACCCTCATCGACATCTACGGTCCCGAGTTCGAGGACGCGTTCTGGGAAGCCAAGGCATGACCCGCACCCTTCTGTCCCGCCGCCTGCTCGGCCTCGCGGCGGTCGCCGCCATCGCGCTCGGCGTCGCCTCCTGCGGCGGCGGCGAGAAGAAGGCCTCGGGCGCCATGCCGACCGAGATCACCTTCTCCATCCTGTCCGCCGAAGGCCAGGCCTCAGCCGGTCCGCTGTGGCAGCCGCTGCTCGACGACATGGCCAAGGCCACGGGCGTGAAGATCAAGCCCTTCTTCGGCTCCAACTACACCGTCCTGGTCGAGGCCATGCGCGGCGAACAGACCCAGGTCGGCTGGTTCTCGGCCAAGCCGGCGCTGGAAGCCGTCGACCGCGCCAATGCCGAGGTCATCGCCCGCACCGTCAACAAGGAAGGGCTGGACAGCTACCAGGCCACCCTGATCGCCCGCAAGGATTCGGGCATCACGCTCGACATGGTCCTGGCCTGCGGCAAGAAGTACAATTTCGGCATCGGCGACGCCCAGTCGACCTCGGGCACCCTCGCCCCCATGTCCTTCCTGTTCAATCCGCGCGGGATCGTTCCCGCGTCCTGCTTCAAGACCGTGCGCTCGGCCAACCACCAGTCGAACGCGCTCGGCGTCGCCTCGGGCGTGCTGGACGTGGCGACCTCGAACAGCGTCAACACCGTCTTCATGAACCGCGAAAACCCGGTCATGGCCGCCCAGATCCACGACATCTGGCAATCACCGCCGATCCCGGAATCGGGCATCGTCGTCGCTGAAACCCTGCCGCCGGCCCTGAAGGAGAAGATCCGCTCCTTCTTCCTGTCCTACGGCAAGGGCACGGGTCCCGACGCCGACCGTCAGCGTCAGGTCCTGGCCGCGCTTGAGTATTCCGAATTCCGCGCCGCCGACGACGGCTATCTGGATCCCATCCGCGTCATGGTCGCCGACCAGAAGCTGACGGAGGCGAAGGCCAAGGGCGACGCTGCGGGCGTCACCGCCGCCGAGGCCGAGCTGCAACGTCTTCGCGCCCGCGCCGAGGTCCAGCCTTGACCACCGCTCCCCTCGACCTGAACGTCATCCCCAAGGCGCCGTCCAAGCCCCTCGGGGCCATCCTGCTGGACCTGTTGATCTGGGGCGGCGTCGCCGTGGTGCTGGTCTACAGCATCAAGGCCGTCAATCTGGGCGACATCACCAAGCTGTTCGAGCGCAACGAACACACCCAGGACTTCATCGCCGAACTGCTCCGGCCCGACTTCGCCGACTGGAAGATCTATGTCGCCAAGATGTGGGAAACCGTCCAGATCGCCCTCTGGGGCACCTTCCTGGCGATCTTCGCGGCCATCCCGCTGGGCCTCGCCGCCGCGCGCAACATCGCCCCGATCTGGGTGGTGACGCCTGTGCGCTGGGTGATGAACCTGCTGCGCTCGATCCCCGACCTGGTCATCGGCCTGCTGTTCGTCGTCGCCGTGGGTCTGGGGCCCCTGCCCGGCGTCCTGGCCATCGCCCTGAACACCGCCGGCGTCCTGGCCAAGCTGTTTTCCGAGGCGGTCGAGTCGATCGACAAGGGTCCGGTCGAGGGCGTGCGCGCCACGGGCGCCTCGCCCCTGCACGAGATCTTCTGGGGCGTCATTCCCCAGGTCGCGCCCCTTTGGACCTCCTTCGCCCTCTATCGCTTCGAGTCCAACAGCCGTTCGGCGACGGTGCTCGGCCTGATCGGCGCGGGCGGCATCGGCCAGGTCCTGTTCGACCGTATGAACGCCTTCGACTTCCGCTCGGTGTCGGCGGTGGTGCTGATCATCATCGTGGCGGTCACCCTGATCGACATGCTGTCCCAGACCATGCGCAAGCGCCTGCTCTGACGGGCGAAGGCCGCTCGCGAGAACGGTTGTCCAATCGTCACAAAAGCCTGCTCTAAGCGCGGCGGAAACGCCGCCCGGAGAAGGTCCGATGACCCGCAAGCAACTCGCCGCATCGGCCGCCCTGATGGCGGTGACCATGGTCGCCGTCGCCGCCTGCGGTCAGGGTGCCGGCGGCCCCCAGGCCCAGCGTTCGGGCATCTGGGCCGCCGGGTCCTCGACGGTCTTCCCCTTCGCCACCCGCGTCGCCGAGAATTTCGGCCGCAACAATCCCGGCGTCGCCGCGCCCCGCGTCGAATCCCTGGGCACCGGCGGCGGCATCCAGGCCTTCTGCCAGGGCGTCGGCCCCTCGACCCCGGACATCGCCAACGCCTCGCGCCCGCTGAAGAAGTCGGAGTACGAACTGTGCCGCAAGAACGGCGTCACCGAGATCGTCGAGATCAAGATCGGCTTCGACGGCATCGTCATCGCCACGGCGCGCAACGGTAACGGCTTCAACTTCGAGCTCAACGACCTTTATGAGGGTCTGGCCAAGACTGTACCCGGCGCCGGAGGGGCTCTCGTCGACAATCCGGCGACGACATGGAACCAGGTCAACCCGGGGCTGCCCAACCAGCGCATCCAGGTCTATGGCCCGCCGCCGACCTCGGGCACCCGCGACGCCTTCCTTGAGCTCGGCATGGCCCCCGGCGGGATGCTGGTCCCCGCCGTCGCCGCCTTCAAGGACGACAAGACCAGGTTCGAGACCCTCACCCACACCCTGCGCGAGGATGGCGCCTGGATCGACGCCGGCGAGAACGACAACGCCATCGTCCAGACCCTGACTCGCACGCCCGGCTCGCTGGGCGTCTTCGGCTTCTCCTTCCTGGAGCAGAACCTCGACACGGTGAAGGCCGAGACCATCGACGGCGTCGCCCCGACCGCCGAGACCATCGCCGACGGCTCCTATCCGCTGGCCCGCAGCCTCTACATCTACGTCAAGAAGGCGCACATCGGGGTCACCCCCGGGCTGCAGCAGTTCATCTCCGAGTTCATGTCGGATTCCGCGACCGGCAAGGGCGGCTATCTGCAGGACCGGGGCCTGGTGCCCCTGCCCGAAGACCAGCTTCAGGCCCAGCGCGCAATCGCCGCCAATCTGACCCCCATGGCGGCGCCGGCCAAATAGGGTCAGCGACCTCGGCCGGGCTCAGGCCGCGGCGAGGACCCCGGAACGGGCCGCGTCGACGTCATTGTCTTCCAGCACCCGGGCCATGGCGCGCATGAGTTCGTCCATCTGGATGGGCTTGCCGACCACGGCGTCCATGCCGATGCTGCGGTAGTCCTCGATCTGATGGGTCATGACATTGGCCGTCAGGGCGATGATCGGGGTGTGGTCGCGACCTTCCGAGAACTCCTCGGCGCGAATGGCCGCGGTCGCCGACGGTCCGTCCATGACCGGCATCTGGACATCCATCAGGATCAGGTCCCACTGCCCTTCGCGCCAGGCGTCGACGGCCAGGGCGCCGTTCTCGACGATGGTCGGGACGATCCCGGCCTGGGCCAGGAGCACCGTCAGCACCTGACGATTCACTGGATGGTCCTCGGCGGCCAGGACGCGCAAGGCGCGCCCTTCATCGGCGGCCTCAGCGGCGGCGACGGCGGCGATCGCCTCGCCCTTCTCGCTCAGACGCTCGAGCGGCAGGCGGGTCACGAAGCGCAAGCCATGCGGCTCGACGGCCTCGGCGACGATCGATCCGCCCATCAGGGCGCTCAGCTCGCTGCAGATCGACAGGCCCAGACCCGTGCCGCCGAACCGGCGCGTGGTCGAGACGTCGGCCTGTTCGAACTTCTTGAACAGCCGGCCCATATGCTCGGGCGTGCAGCCCGGACCGGTGTCCTGGACGATCAGGACCAGATCGCCGCCGTCGCGGCGCGCCGAGACGCTGATGCCGCCCGCGTCGGTGAACTTGACCGCGTTGGAGATCAGATTGGCCAGGATCTGCCGCAGCCGGAGCGCGTCGCCCATGTAGCGGCCCTCGGCCGAGGGATCGACGACCGAGGTGAAGCTCAGGCCCTTGGACAGGGCGATGGCCTCGAAGCTGGCCTCGGCCTGACGGATCGTCGGCTCCAGATCGAACGGACGGTTCTCCAGCTCGATCTTGCCGGCCTCGACCTTGGCCAGGTCCAGAACGTCGTTGACGATGGCCAGGAGCGCTTGCCCCGACTGGCTGACGACCTCCAGTCGCTCGCGTTGGCGGCCCGACAGCTCATCGGCGCCCATGGCCTGGGCCATGCCCAGCACCCCGTTGAGAGGGGTGCGGATCTCATGGCTCATCACGGTCAGGAATTCGGACTTGGCCTTGTTGGCCTCGACGGCCTCGGCCTGGGCGCGTCGCACCTCGATCATGGTCACGGCCAGCTGCCGCCAGGTCATCAGGCTGGCGACGACCAGCATCATGATGGCCACCAACACCTGGAAGGATTCGAGCAGCGGCGCCCCGCGCAGGGCCATGGCCACGGGCAGGACCAGGGCGAAGGCCAGGTGCGGCGCCACCGAGGCCAGCACCAGCGGACGCGAGGTGGTGGAAATCATGATGGCGTTCAGGATCGAACCGCCGAACAGCATGGCCGAACAGGAGATGGCCAGCCCCGAGCCGCTACGCAGTTCCGCCAGGCCGATGCTGGCGAAGGCCAGGTTGTTGACCAGGATCATGACCACGGCCGCGCGGGCCCAGTCCTTGCGGTTCAGCCGGGTGCTCCAGGCGCCGTTCGGGCCGAAATCGAGTTCGATCCACTGCAGGGCGCAATAGACGCCGAACCAGGCGAAGGCGAAGCCCAGGCCGGTGAAGGAGTGGAAGACCAGGGCGATCAGGCCGGCGATGGCCACGCGCAGGCGCCATTGCCCGGCGCGCGCATTCATTGCTGCCTTGATCTCGTCGGTCCAGTCGGACGGCATGTGTAATTTCCCCGATGGGGAACTACACTCCAGTTTGGTTCACAGAGTGTAAACTCGACGAACCCCGTTCTGTATTTTCCGCCTGAAAACTCAACCGTCTGTGGACGGCGCCCAGTCGGGCTGCCAGGTCAGGCCGGGGCGTCAGGCGGCGGCGCGGCGGCGCACCCGGGCGATGCGTCGAAGACGGCGCCAGAAGCGGCCGCGCTCGGGCTCGGGATAGGGTTCGAGGTTCTCGACGAACTGCTCGGCCGAGGCGCGCCAGCTGAATTTCTCGGCATAGGCACGGACCGACTTGCGGTCGCACTCCAGGGCCTTGAGGCAGGCGGCCTTCAGATCCTCGTCGATGGCGCCGGCGTTGGAGCCCGGGATGATGTCGATGGGGCCGTGGGCCGGGTAGGCGGCGACCGGAGTCCCCGCCGCCATGGCCTCCAGGATCACCAGGCCGAAGGTGTCGGTCCAGCTGGGGAAGACGAAGACGTCGGCGTCGCGGAAGCAGCGGGCCAGCTCCTGGCCGAAGCGGGCGCCGAGGAATTTGGCGTTGGGATAGCGCTCTTCCAGATCGGCGCGGGCCGGGCCGTCGCCGACCACGATCTTGGTGCCCGGCAGGTCGGTCTCGAGGAAGGCCTCGATGTTCTTCTCGACGGCGACGCGGCCGACGTTCAGCCAGAAGGGCCGCGGCCAGTCTTTCCCACCGAGCTCGTCGAAGATGCGTTCGAGCTCGGGGTTGAACTGTTCGGTGTCGACGCCGCGCGTCCAGGGCGAGACGTTCTTGAAGCCGTGCGCCTGCAGCTCGTCACGCAGGGTCGGGGTGGCCACCATCAGCCGTCCCGACGGCTTGTGGAACCACTTCATATAGGCGTAGCCGACCTGGACCGGGATCGGGAAACGGGCCGAGACGTACTCGGGGAATTTGGTGTGATAGCTGGTCGTGAACGGCAGCTTCCACTCCACGCAGATGCGCCGCATGGCGATGCCGATCGGCCCCTCGGTGGCGATGTGCACCGCCTCGGGCTCGAAGGCGCGCAGGCGTTCGCGGATCTCTTCCTCGGCACCGAGCGCCAGCCGGATTTCAGGATAGGTCGGGCAGGGAATGGTCTTGAACTGGCTGGGCTCGATGACCTCGACCTCATGGCCCATGGCGCGGCATTCCGCGACCGTGCGGGTCAGGGTGCGGACGACGCCGTTGACCTGGGGCTCCCAGGCGTCGGTGGCCAGAACGATACGCATGTGGGCCGAGTGGCTCCCGCCGTTGTCGAGCAGGAAGCCATAGCGGGTCACGGCGACGATTGCGAGACGCGTTTAGAGCGGAAGCGCCGTCGTCGATTTCACCTCTTCGAGAACGGCGTAGGTGCGGGTCTCGCGCACCCCCGGCATCCGCGTCAGCACATCGCCGAGGAAGGCGCGGTAGGCGTCCATGTCCCCGACCCGGGCCTTGATCAGATAGTCGAAGCCGCCGGCGACCATGTGGCACTCCAGCACCTCGGGCTGGCGGCGGACCATTTCGGCGAAGGCCTCGAACTGATCGCCCGTGGTGCGGTCCAGCAGAACCTCGACGAAGATCATCAGGCCGCGCCCGACCTTGGCCGGGTCGATCAGGGCCGCATAGCCGGTGATGACGCCCTTCTCGCGCAGGCGCCGGACCCGTTCGAAACAGGCGGCGGGCGACAGATTGCACCGCCGCGCCAGTTCCGCGTTGGACATCCGGCCGTCCTCCTGCAGGGCCTTGAGCAGGCGGCGGTCGACAGGATCGAGATTTTCAACGGCCAAAGGCGTATTTTTCCGAAGGATCATCGGCTCGCGCGCCGATCATACGATGCACATTCGGTCAGGCCCGCCATATACGCAAGACAGACGGGCCGGAAGGCCGAGAGGACGCCGCATGACTTCCCCCGCCCCCTTCACTCCCGCCGCCTATGCTCACTGGGACACGCTGGACCACGGCAAGTTCGCCGACGAGCGTGAGGCCGTCGCGGCCAATCTCAACCGCATTCCGCTGGACGCCGCCGGTCGTCGCGCCGTCGTGGACGAGGCCACGGCTCTCGTTGAACACGCCCGCCAGAGCCAGAAGAAACAGGGCGTCGTCGAAAGCTTCCTGCAGGAGTTCTCGCTCGGCACCCGCGAGGGTCTGGCCCTGATGTGCCTGGCCGAGGCTCTGCTGCGCACCCCGGATGAAGACACCCGCGACCGGCTGATCGCCGAGAAGATCGGCTCGGCCGACTGGGCCTCGCACCTCGGCCAGTCCGACAGCCTGTTCGTCAACGCCTCGACCTGGGGCCTGATGCTGACCGGCAAGCTGGTCGACGCCGACGAAGAGGCCAAGACCGACCTGCCCGGCTTCCTGAAACGCGTGGCCGGGCGTCTGGGCGAACCGGTCATCCGTCAGGCCGTCGCCGCCGCCGTCCGCATCATGGGCGAACAGTTCGTGGTCGGCCGCACCATCGAGGCGGCGCTGAAGCGGTCGAACAAGGAGGGCTGGCTCTGCTCGTTCGACATGCTGGGCGAGGGCGCCCGCACCTCAGCCGACGCCGAACGCTATGAACGCATCTACGCCGACGCCATCACCGCCGTGGGCAAGACGGCGAAAGGTCAGGGCCCGGAAGTCGGCCACGGCGTCTCGGTCAAACTGTCTGCCCTGTCGCCGCGCTATGAGGCGACGCATGAGGACCGGGTCTGGACCGAGCTCTATCCGCGCATCAAGCGCCTGGCCCTGATCGCGGCCTCCTACGACATCAACTTCACCATGGACGCCGAAGAGGCCGACCGCCTGGCCCTGTCGCTGAAGCTGCTGGACCGGCTGGCCAATGAGCCGGAGCTCGGGTCGTGGACCGGTCTCGGCCTCGCGGTTCAGGCCTATCAGAAGCGTGGCCCCGAGGCGATCGCCCGCATCGCCGAACTGGCGAAGACGTCCGGCCGCCGCCTGATGGTCCGTCTGGTCAAGGGCGCCTATTGGGACACGGAGATCAAGCGCGCCCAGGTGTTCGGCCGTACCGACTATCCGGTCTTCACGACCAAGGCCGCGACCGACCTGAACTATCTGGTCTGCGCCCGCGCCATGATCGATGCGGCGCCCTACCTCTATTCCCAGTTCGCGACCCACAACGCCCATTCGCTGGCCGCCGTGCACCGGATGGCGACCGCGAGCGAGGTCAAGATCGAGTTCCAGCGCCTGCACGGCATGGGCGAGGCCCTGTACGACGCCGCGACCGACCTGTTCGGCGCAGTCACCGTGCGCGCCTACGCCCCCGTCGGCGGGCATGAGGACCTGCTGCCCTATCTGGTCCGCCGCCTGCTCGAGAACGGCGCCAACTCCTCCTTCGTCCACGCCCTGCTGGACGAGCGGGTGCCGGCCTCCGCCGTCGCCGCCGACCCCGTCACCTCGGTCGAACAACACCCCGACCGCCACGCCAAGATCCCCACGCCCCAGGAGATGTACATGGACCGCCAGAACTCCCTCGGGCGCGACTATTCGCAGGCCGATGTCCGCGCGCAGCACGCCGCCGCCCTCGAAAAGGTCGACTCAGAGAAGCTGACCTCCGGCCCGTTGATCGGCGGCAAGCTGAAGGCCGGGATCAACCCGACCGATGTGACCAATCCGTTCGACCGGTCGCAGGTCTTGGGCCACGTCTCCGAGGCCTCGGAAGCCGACATCGACGTCGCCGCCGACCTCGCCGCCCGCGCCCAGATCGGCTGGGACCGTCAGGGCGGGGCCAAGCGCGCCATCGTCCTGCGGGCCATGGCCGATGCGCTGGAGGCGGACATGGACCGCCTCGTCGCCCTGCTCTCGCGCGAGGCCGGCAAGACCCTGAACGACGGCGTCGCCGAGGTGCGCGAGGCCGCCGACTTCCTGCGCTACTACGCCCTGCTGGCCGAGCGCGACTTCGGCGGCGCCGAGACGCTCAAGGGCCCGGTCGGAGAGGTGAACCAGCTGGTCCTGCATGGCCGCGGCGTCTTCGCCTGCATCAGCCCGTGGAACTTCCCGCTGGCCATCTTCACCGGTCAGGTCGCCGCGGCTCTGGCCGCCGGCAATGCGGTGCTGGCCAAGCCCGCCGAACAGACTCCCCTGATCGCCGCCGAGGCCGTGCGCCTGTATCACAAGGCCGGTCTGAGCCCCGACCTGCTGGCCCTCGTCCCCGGGCGTGGCGAGACGGTGGGCGCGAAGCTGGTCTCGCACCCCGGCATCGATGGCGTCGCCTTCACCGGCGGCACGGACACGGCTTCGGCCATCAACCGGTCGCTGGCCGCCCGCCCCGGCGCTATCATCCCCTTCATCGCCGAGACCGGCGGCCTGAACGCCATGTTCGTCGACACCACGGCCCTGCGCGAACAGGTCATCGACGACGTCATCCTGTCGGCCTTCGGCAGCGCCGGTCAGCGCTGCTCGGCCCTGCGCATCCTCTATGCCCCGAAGGATTCGGCCGACAGCCTGATCGAGGGCCTGAAGGGCGCGCTGGCCGCCCAGGTCGTCGCCGACCCGACCGACCCGGCCACCGACATCGGCCCGGTCATCGACGCCGAGAGCCATGCGGCGCTGGAAGCCCACGTCGAGCGGCTGTCCAAGGAGGCGAAGATCCTCGCCCGCGCCGTCCTGCCCGAGGGTGCGTCGAAGGGCGACCTGTTCGCCCCGACCATCGCCGAGATCCCGACCGCCGACTTCCTCGAACGCGAGGTCTTCGGTCCGATCCTGCACGTCTATCGCTATGATCCGAAGGACCTGAAGACCGTCGCCGGCAAGCTGGCCGCGCGCGGCTATGGCCTGACGCTGGGCGTCCATTCGCGCATCGAGGCCTTCGCCGAAGAGGTCGTGCGACTGGTCCCGGCCGGCAATGTCTACATCAACCGCTCGATCACCGGCGCGGTCGTCGGCGTCCAGCCGTTCGGCGGCGAGGGTCTCTCCGGCACCGGCCCCAAGGCCGGCGGCCCCAACAGCCTGATCCGCTTCGCTTCGGAGAAGGCGATCTCCAACAACATCTCGGCCCAGGGCGGCGATCCGGCGCTGCTGAACCTGTAGGGGCGGGCGGCTTGTCCGCCTCGCCTCTGCGGAATAGCCTCCTCAGATGACCCACCCCGTCAGACACACCGGCGGCTGCCTCTGCGGGGCGCTGCGTTATGAGGCGGAGGGCGAGCCTCTCTATGCCGGCTATTGCTTCTGTACGGATTGCAGGAAGGCGTCGGGCTCGGGCTTCATTCCGTTTCTGGGGCTGGCGGCGGCGGGGGGGGTGCCGACGTG
>Ga0209630_10003249_pt1 | contig 14899 bp, 7 predicted proteins | sample COG_01_FD_184745 | JGI IMG/M metagenome (GOLD analysis project Ga0209630, IMG submission 184745) | Pelagic Microbial community sample from North Sea - COGITO 998_met_01 (SPAdes) (version 2) | ecosystem: Environmental > Aquatic > Marine > Neritic zone/Coastal water | place: Helgoland, sampling... | reverse complement strand
CGTTTTTTTTTATCTCTCTAATGTAGCGCTGCTTTTGGAGTTTAGGGTTTAACACCCTAAGCTTGACCGAGCAGAGAATAATTCTAATTCTCTGCACCCCTGATCGATCGATCGATTCCCCGCTTCACAAAAGAACACACTCCTCTCGCGCGGGAATAACACGCATCACCTCCTGAGAAGAAGAAGAAGAAGAAGAAAAAATGACGATCACGAAAGAGGAAGGCGAAAAATGGGCGAAAGATTTCTTCGCCGCGTTCCAACTCGGTTTCGCGGGGAACAATCACGGGATCACGTTAAAACCGTTTCTGGCGGAAAAAATGAGCTGGGATTGGAGCGATGGATTCTCGGGAACCGACGAGCCGAGCTCGGCGTTGACGGATAAATTCGCACAAACGTGGGGGTTTATGGTTGAGAAAGTTATCGCCCATCCGATCGTTTTGGTGTCCACGACGGACGACCGCATCGAAATGTTCTCGCCGACGTTTGTCATCCAAATTAACGGTGGGCTCCCAGTCTCTTACCCAGTCGGCCAACCGGTCTCGTTCACGATGACGGTCAAGGACGGCAAAGCCACCAATTGGGTCGGACTATGGGATCAGGGAGACGCGGAGATGAACGACGCGATCGCGAAAGTCACCGCGGCTTTGGAAGCCGCAAAGACATCCGATGCTTAGATCAACGACCTTTTGGGGGCACTCTTTTATTCTTTTTTATTTTTTATTCTTTCTTCTCAAAAAAACACCTGTGCACCTGACCTTGGGCACGGTAAAACTCTGTTGTAAATAAATATTGTTGTAAATAAATATTTTATCAATACTGGATGATATCCATGCTGTTGTATACCTATCCCGGCGCGCACCGTGTACGGTTTGATCCGGGTAAAACCTTTTGCGGTATATATATATAGGCGTAATAGACACCTTCCAGACAACTTTTTTAGTGAGACAATTTGACTTCCAATGGACATGTAATTTGTATCGGAAAACAAACAAAAGAAGAGGTGACTTCTCGGTCTTTTGTTTTTTTCGCGAGATCTCTTTCGTGACTCTTCTCTTTTCGACTGCACTTTTTAAAAAACTTCTTCAAAGTTGGCGCACGCGAGACACCAACAACAAGAGAGAGAGAGAGTAAAAGAGACTGAGTTTAAGAGAGATGCCTCCAAAGCGTTCAAAAAAGACGTCGTCGTCGAATAACGACGACACGAACAACAACACCAGCATGAACAACAACAACAAGAAGAGAAAGCTTTTGGACGACGTACACGAGAAGAAGGAGGACGGTGATGATGATGATGATGATGATGCCGAGAATCACATCGTGTCACCATCGCGAAAAGGAGGAGATTCGGAACCGGCGTCGATGTTCGACGTGGACGCGGACCGCGCAAAGTTTAAAAAAGGGACGCTGAAACGAGAGGCGTACGAGATGCTCGAAAAGCACTGGCCGGAAATGAAAGATACGAACGAGTTGTGGGAGCAAGGCTTGAGGGAAAAGAGAAGTCTCGGGAAGTCTAAGGCGGTTTTAGCGTCTGGTTTGTCGCACGACGCGGTGTTCGTGAGAGTGCCAGGAGGAGCGAGCGGTTCGACTGCCACGGGGAAGTGGGCGTTGAGATGTTTCGTCGGACAGTCGAGTAAGAAAATGGCGGCGGTAGCGGCCTCGGGGGGAAGCGGTCAAGCGGCGGCGGCGGCGGAAAAGAAGAAGGCGGATGATTCTTCGGATAAACCGAAAGCTTCGGGGACGATCCGATCGGTCGCGCTGAAAGGACCGTCGAGCGGCGAGTTGTTGAGTAAAGTGCAGGTTTTGGTAGCCGGGAACGCGAAGAAGACGCAAAAAGAAGGAAAAGAAGAAGAAGAAGAAGAAGAGGGTGAACCAAACGATGACGACGACGATAGAAAAAAATCCTCCTTGAAACTTGCCTTGAAATCGAACGTCGCGCGTCTCTCTCGAGCGACCAAGGACATCGGCAAAGCAAAAGAACGCGTGGAGCGGTACCAGCAAACGCTTAAACAACTCCAGAAGAAAGAATCGGATTATAACAACCCGGCGAAACGACCAAAAATTGAAAAATTGAAAACGCCCGCGCAGTTCAAGAAAGAAGCTGAATGTCCCAGTTTACCGAAAGAGTTTCTAAAGTTCACCGGAAATAAGAACGACCGACAAGCGTTAACGAAATGGAACAAAGGGAAAGAAAAAGCGGAAGAAGCGATGAAAAGTGCCGTCGACGCGTACGTGGAGAAACGGAGGAAAGAGATGCGCGACCAACAGGCGCTTTTGAAAGTGGATCCGAAAAAGATGAAATCACAAATTAACGCCGCGACGCTACTAGTTGATCGGGCGAAATTGCACCTTCAAGCGTGCGAAGACGTGATCAAAGCGTTGCAAGTCAGGAAACAAATTATTTTAGAGTCGAATATCGACGATTGGGAATATACGAACAAACTGGCTGAGTTCGAGCGACTGTTTTTACACATCGAAAAAACGAAATCAGAAAGCTTGGAAGCGGTTCCGGATCGAGAAAAAATGAGACTACTCGCGAGAGCGGAAGCGGAGGAAGAAAGAGTTCGCCTGAACGAGGAAAAAGTGCGCATAAAGAAAATAAAAGCGGAAGAGTCGGCGCAGGAGAGGGAGAAAGCGAAAGCCGATCGAGAAGCGGCGAAAGAGGAAGAGAAGAGGAAAAGAATTCACGAAGCAAGGTACCCAATCGACGACGACGACTTGAGAGAAGAATTAATAGAAGAATCGAAAGAGAAGGGCATCGAGTTATCAGCATTGCTGCGGCCGTTACCAAAACCGGTGCCGGTGGAGAATGGGCAAGTGTTAGCGGATGAAGGCGCGTTGGCGGAATTTCTGGCCATTTTTAGCGAAGCGTTGACAGCGCCGCCGTTGCGAACATATCTGATGGTTCGCGAGTGTTTAGAAAACGAGAACAAACAACAGCTTTATGTGCTTTATCGCGCGCTATTAAAGGGCGCGTTACACGAAGACGCGACGGGTGTTGGACGAGGGGTGACTCGATTACGCTCCGTCAACGATAATATCGTCTGGGCGCAAGTGATTGTAAAGCTTTTACAGTTGGAAGGCGAACGCGCGCACGGGAAAGCCGCGATGGAGATTGTCCAATCCTTATCGAATGACGGTGCACGCATTGATAAGCTCACGCTTCAACAACACTTGACGCTTTTGCGAGCATTAGCCGATTTAGCACTCGATAGTAGACCGTGTCATGAAGAGTTGGAAGCGCGCGTTCAACAAGCGGACATTTATCGCGCTGAACGCTTCGAAGAGAGAGCGAAACGAAGTAAACAACAAAAAATTCGAGAAGAGAAAGAGAAAGAGAAAAGACGATTGAAACGAGAAGCTGACGCGATGGCAAAGAAGGAGTTACTCGAGAAGCAACGGTTGGCGCGGGAGGCGGGAGAACCGATCCCGGTGAGTCTCGAGGAAGAGGAAGAAGAGGAGGATTTAGACGCCAAATTTGCCTTACCGGAAGAGTTTCAAAAATACACAGGCAGCGAGCTGGATCGATCTGCGTTTGTAAAATGGAAAAAGAATCGCGAAGAAGCTCTGCGCGTCCTCGCCGAACAACGCAGACTGTACGAAGCGGAAAAGTTGAAACAAGAACGCGAACGTAAACGCATCGAAAAAGCGGAGCTAATGAGAGGCGCGGACGGCGACGCCATGCGCGAACGGAAATGGCAGGCGACTTTGGAACGATACCAAGCGGAAGATGACATGGTTCGCGTTCGTGTCCGGGCGCTCGGCCGAGATCGAAGCATGTCCACGTACTGGTTCGGCGTTGGCGGTCGCACGGACGCGGTATACGTCCAATCTTTCGACGGAAAATGGGGCAAATACGACAACCTAGATCAAATCGATGCGTTGAACGTAGCCTTAAACGTGAAAGGTGAGCGCGAAGCCGCGTTGAAACATAGTTTGGCGAAACGCGCGGATATGATTGAGGACGCGTTCGAACGAATTCGAAAAGTGCGCCTACACGAAGAGAAAGAGAAAGATCGATTACTCGCTTTGCAATTGGAACAAGAGGAAAGAGAAAAATCGGGCGCGCGTCCGATGCGTCAAAAAATCGCAGCACCCTCCGAGGTTGACGAAGCGCCAAAAGAGCTCATTCTATCGCCTGGCTCACAGCGCATGGTTAAAGCGTCCAAAGTAAAAGCGAAGCTGAGCGCGAAAGCCTTAGCTGCACAAAAAGAGTTTTTGGACGCGTACCTCGCGTTTGAGGATTACAGCGCCGTTCTACACGCGAAACAGGTCATCAGACGAGTTTTTGATCAGGTTGCGGAACTTCCAGTGGAATCGATCGCCAACGAAACCATGGAATCGATAACATCCAAGCAGAAAGAGCTTGTAGGTAGCGGGGGGCGCTACATGGACGAATCAAACCTCTCCGAGAAGCTCTTGGATATCGAACAAAAATTGTACGAATTCCAAAACGAGCAATTCGCGCTCGCCGAGGAAGAATCCGATCTCCTCTCGCCTGCACCGCCTGAACTTACGAAGCACAGATTGGAACAATTAGTATTAAAACATACCGACCGTGACATGAGATCCTGGAAAATGGCACGCTCGAAACTCGCTGCAATGCTTCCACAAGAAGTCTTGGACGAAGCCGTCGAAGCTCGACGCCGAGAAATGATTGAAGAACACATGAAAGAAAACGCGGAAGAAAATGAAGACGAAGATGCCGTGCGCGCAAAAATGTTCGAGGATTTTGAAAACGATCGTTTAGAAGAAGATGTAGACGATGCGAGCATCTGGAAACACCCGGGTTATGACAAACGTCGGGACGCCTGGCGCAAAACGCTTCTCGGCGAGAGCGGAACGCCGCTCACCCCAGCCGTCCTCGCGTATTGCGCGAAAGTTTTCAACGATACCATCCAAACCTTCCTCGGCGAAATGCACGAACGCCTAGAACTCCGCGCCGCGCAAGATGAGGGAAACGCGCTCGCAGATCAGAAATGGGCAGAACTGAAATGGAACAAGCGAGCGCGATGTTCAGCCATCACCAAGAGCGGCATGCAGTGCAAACTCCCCGCCATGGAAGGTAAAAGCACGTGCATCAATCACTCCGGCGCCGCGAACTTTGTCGCCCGGGCCGTCGAAGGCGCGAGAGAAGAAGAAGAAGAAGAAGAAGAAGAAGAAGAAGAACGAGAAGAACAGGAGCGCAATGACGACGACGACGACGACGAGCGAGTGCCCGTGCGAATGGATACCGATGCGAATGAAATACAGATGATGTAAATAGGCCGGCAATATTTTTTTTATAACTACAACAACAGTCAAAAGAGTAAAAAAGTCAACTCTCGTTAAATTAAAAATAGAACACGACTCGCCAAAAAAATATCTCACGCGTCACTTTTAAAACACAATGAAGCTGGAAACCGCGCGAGGTTTCAACGGCAAATGCCTCGACGGCGTCAACGTGTTGTCGCTACCGCCACGCGAGGACGACGATCGCGAGCGTCTTTTACTGGTGCATCCTTTGGGTGGGTCGGTGTGCGTTCGGGAACTTTTTCTCGAAGGTGGTGGAAAAAGTGCAAAAAATACGAACACGACGGTCGCGACGACGCGCAAAGAAAGGGACGGAGAAGAAGAAGAAACGATTCCCCCGATGTTTTTCTGCGACGATTCCGACGTCCGCGACCAGACGCGCGTCACGTGCGCGACGACGTCGCCGTGCGGGAAATTTACTGCCGCCGGTTCGAGAGTGAACGTCGCGACCAACGTGGCGGTTGTGCGGTTGTGGGAAGTCGCCGGCGAAGGGAGGAGGAGGATTAAGAAGCAAAGCGAGAGTTTAGTAAAGCTGAGCTTACATAAAGGAGAGGTGACGAGTTTGGCGTTTTCACCGTGCTCCAAATTCATCGCGAGTCTAGGAGGTGCGAGCGATAACTATCAGCTCGTGTTGTGGCGATTGGCAGACGGGAAGGCGATGTGCGGACGGAACACGTTCGGAGCAACGACGGTGGCGTTTGTGAACCGAGCGAGTATTAATCCGAGTCTCGTGACCGCGGGCGCGGACGAGAGCGGAGTGGTAATGTGGCAGTTTGATAGCGCGAAGAGGTCGTTTTCGAGCGAGAAGTGTCGATTAGGGCAGATTAGAAGGGACGTGGTGAAGGTCGTGGTGAGTGAAAACGACGACTTTGCATATCTCGGGACGAAAACCGGCGACGTGTTGAAAGTGTCCTTAGAAGGGGATCGGTTGTTTAAGAGGAAGAGCGACTATAAAGTGAGCGGCGGGGTGACGAGTTTGGCGCTAGTGAAAGGCACCGGGAGAACCTTACTTTTAGTAGGCGGTGGTGATGGAAGCGTGAACGTGTTGGACGCGCAGACGCTGGATGAACATCATTTGAAAGGGAGCAAAGGGAACGGGAAGGTGTTTGCAAATGGAAGGATTACTTCGATCGTCGTGCGCGTATCAGAGGAAGAGGAAGAGGAAGAGCTTCTCGACGAAGTAGTTAAGAGTGGCGCTGTTGTTCTAACTGAAGAAGTAAATAAACAGTACCATCGTCGTTCACCCGCGACGGTTCTAAAAGTGCCACCATCGAACGCGACCATCAAACGACGTCAACGCGCGGCGAGAGAAAACGCCGACGCCATCGTAACAACGCATACGGTTTTGGTAGGAACGTCAAAATGCGACGTCGAGTTGTTTCATTTAACCAGAGATGATAACGACATTATGTATGGAACGGGAAAAATCGTGCCTAAAGCGGAAAAACCGTTATCGATCGTTTCAGCTGCTGCTGCTAATACAGAGTCAAACGATGGAAAAGTTTTGATATGCGGCAGCCACGACGCTCCGGTGAACGATATCGCGTTTCCTCGAAACTTCGAGGGACTCTTTGCTACCTGCGCTGGGACGGAAATTCGACTGTGGAAAACGGAAAACTGCGAAGAGTTATCGCGAATTTCCGCCTCTGGAGTTTCATCGACGTGCGAAAACGTCGTCTTTGCTCCAGACGGATTCTCGATCATCTCTGCGTGGAGTGATGGGAACATTCGATTTTACTCGCCAAAGTCGGGAACATTACTTGCCACCATAGAGGATTGCCATCCTGCAGGTGTATCCGCCTTAGAAATCTCCAGGGATGGTTCGACTCTCATCTCCGGAGGCACAGATGGTGCCGTGAGAGTGTGGACGCTCCCAGATGGCGGATACACCACCGTTGCGCTGAAAGCGTCGATGAAAGAACACCGCGCAAAAATAAATAGCGTCAACTTTTCAAACGACGAAAGTATTGCTGCGAGCGCATCCGACGACGGGGCGTGCATTCTTTGGGACATGTCTAAGTGCTCCCGTTTGCGCATGTTGAAATGCTTTAACAACGCGTTCGTCAAGTCTGCCTTATTCCATCCAGCCGACGATTCGATTTTAGTCACCGCGTCTTCAGACAGAAAAATTATTTTTTGGGACGTTCAAACTGGCGAACCTACGCGCGAAGTCGAAGCGAACGAAACGAGCGAAGTGACTTCGTTATCGCTGCACTCCTCAGATGCAACCAACAGTGGTTCAAAAACCCTCCTGTTAGCCATTTCCGGCGGCAGCGCCGACCCGGTCGTAAAAATATTTCGAGACGAAAGAAAAGAAGAAAAAGAAGAAGAAGAAAAAGAAGAACAAGCCGACGAAACCGTCTCGCTTCTCGCTATCGGTCGCGCGCACTCCACGCGCGTCAACAGAGTCAAATTCAGTCGCGACGGCAAGAGAATCGTGAGTTGCGGTCAAGAAGGTGTCTTCGTCTGGCGGATTTGATGTATAGCATCCACCGCGCTTTCGCGCACTTTGATAATAATAAAACGTTTTCCTCCTTAAAATTTATACATAAACATCGTCAAATCGCGTTTTGGGAGAGAGGCAAAAAATTGGCTGTTGCTTCGGCCGGTTTTGCGTTTCTTTCGCGCCTGTTCCTTCCCTCTGACACGTGGGCTTGAAAATCAGACTTCCGACCATCTCAACAAGACAAAAAGAAAAAAAGAGAGAGGCTGCGCAGCCAAAAAAAGCCGCACAAAATTTAGCGTCACACACATACAAAAAACACGCACGAACGTTTAAAATGCAGTCGCTTACGTTTACTAGTCGCACGGTACGTCACTTTTCACGCAATTCTAGTCTCGAAACGTGATGTTCGCGTTCGCGTCGTCTCGCTTTGCGCGTGCAATCGCGCAAATGTAGCTTTTTCGGATTGCTTCTTTTTTTCCGGGTGCCTTGAAATTTGCCCGGCGGCTGGTAAACGGATCGAGTTTTCGGTTTCGCGAAGGATTCAGAGAACACCGAGCGACGTTTTCGCAAACAAACGATATCGGAGGATGCTTTTCTGTCTCTCTTTGGATGGTTGGGGGAGCACGCGTGCTCTTCGCGCGGAAATGGATTTTATCTAAAATTGACGCTCTCCGGGGAGTAAAACCTTAACCTGAGAAGAAAAGAAGGATGTTTCGAAAACAAATCCCCCCGCGTTTTTCTCTTCTTAGAAGCGACGACGATGCTTTTGTCTGTCCTTTCGTGATTTGGTTTACATCGAGCGATCGTAACGCTGACCTCTTTCTCTCTTATATAAACGCGTATGTATTGCATCATCAAACAACAACAACAGGCTTTAGCTGGTTCGACTCGAATGGCTTCGACGTCTTCGCAGACCAAAAAGGTTGTCCGCGGTAGAGGTCAACTTTCGGTCACGAACATGGCCGCGAAAGATTTATACTTCAACGCGCAAGATGGGTTGGCGTTGAAAAAGATGCAAAAAGGGGTCGATAAGCTCTCCCACGTCGTCGGCGTCACCTTAGGTCCGAAAGGGAGAAACGTCGTGTTGGAATCCAAGTTTGGTTCGCCGAAGATTGTCAACGACGGGGTGACCGTGGCGAAGGAAGTTGAATTAGAAGATCCGGTGGAAAACATTGGCGCGAAGTTGGTGAGACAAGCGTCGCAAAAAACGAACGACCAAGCTGGTGACGGTACGACTTCTGCGACTGTATTGTCTGCGGCGATGATTACGGAAGGTATGAAGATTGTCATGGCGGGAACGAACCCGGTCCAATTGACGAGAGGTATGGAAAAGACCGTAACGAGGTTGATTGTTAAATTGAAGGAGTTGTCAAAGGAAGTTGCGGACGAGGAATTGGCGAGCGTTGCTGCGGTTTCTGCTGGGGGTAACTTGGAAGTTGGTGAGATGATTGCCGCGGCAATGGCGAGAGTTGGTCGCAAGGGCGTGATTACGCTCGAAGAAGCGAGATCGGTCGATAACAACCTGATCGTCGTCGAAGGTATGCAATTTGAAAGAGGTTTCATTTCTCCGTACTTCGTCACCGACCAAGAAAGAATGATCTGCGACTACGAGCAATGCAAATTGCTTTTAGTGGACAAGAAAATCTCCTCGGCGAGAGATATGATTAACATTCTCGAAGCGGCGATCAAAGACTCCTTTCCGCTTTTGATCATCGCGGAAGACATTGAACAAGAAGCCATGGCGACCTTGGTCGTGAACAAATTGAGAGGTGCGTTGAAAGTGTGCGCGTTGAAAGCCCCGGGCTTCGGCGAGAGAAAATCGCAGTACTTGGAAGATATTGCCATTTTGACTGGCGGTACTGTTGTCAAGGAAGAGCTCGGCTTATCTTTGGACAAGGTTGGCACGGAAGTTTTGGGTAATGCGGCGAGAGTGACGCTCGGCAAAGAGTCGTGCACAATCGTTGGTGATGGGTCCACAGATTTGGAAGTCAAAGCGAGAGTGAAACAAATTAACCGCTTGATTGAAGTCCAAGAAGCAGAATATGAAAAAGAGAAATTGAGTGAACGTGCGGCGAGACTTTCCGGCGGCGTCGCCATCATCCAGGTTGGCGCGCAAACTGAAACTGAACTCAAGGAGAAAAAGTTGAGAGTTGAAGATGCTTTGAACGCGACGAAAGCCGCGGTCGAGGAAGGCATTGTCATTGGTGGGGGTACAACCTTCTTGAAGCTTGGTCAGTTCGTCGACGGTATCAAGGATGAATTGGACAACGACGAACAGCGATTGGGCGCGGACATCATCAAGAGAGCGTTGTCTTATCCGATGCGATTAGTCGCGTACAACTCTGGCGTCAACGGTTCCGTCACGGTCCAAAAAGTCTTGAGCGAAAATAACCCGGATTACGGTTTCAACGCCGCCACCGGTAAGTTTGAAGACTTGATGAAGTCTGGCATCATCGACCCGACTAAGGTTATCCGATGCTGCTTAGAAAACTCTGTTTCCGTCGCGAAAATCTTCTTGACGTCCGATGTTGTCGTCTGCGAGATTCCGGAAGGCGAAGAAGCGCAGACTGCCGGTGCCGGTGCTCTCGACAACTCCGGTTACGGCATGTAATTCGTTCTCTCCAAGAAAATTCTAGTGAATAAGAGAGAACACGCAGTAGAAAGAGAAAGAGAGAGAGAGAAGATAAAAAACATGACTAGCAGATTTAAATAACTAATAATATCAACTAAATGACTAAATGAAACTAAACAACCTACACATTATCTACCTACCACATCTAGCTAACGCAATCTATCTATTTCGGCTAAAAACGAAGCACTTAAAGGTGCTTCCAACTTTAACATTTTTGAAGCGTCGCTCGGATGCGGCAGCTCGAGCGAACGCGCGTGAAGGTAAAAGGAGGACGATTTTGGTTTCACTACTGTTGAATTCTCGTCTGATTTTCGTATCTTCTTCGGCGTGTATAATGCGTCGTTCACGAGTGGATGTCCGATTGATGACAAATGCACTCTAATCTGGTGCTTCCTTCCCGTTCTCGGCATGACTTCCACGAAACTTGACTCGCCTCTTTCCAATCGTTCTAACACTGCGTATTTTGAATACGCCTCGCGGTTATCCACCGGGAAGTCTATTTCTCCCTCGTCGTCTTCAAAAATCCCACTCGCAATCGCGTTGTACACTTTTTTCGTTTTCCTTCTGTAAAACGCGCTCACTAACTCGCAATGCGTCACATCATTTTTCGCTAAGAGCATCACTCCGCTCGTTAATTTATCCAATCGATGCACCACGCCTCTCGCATCCGCGCCGTTCATCTCGCTCAAAGAAAACGACGGGTCGTCCTTCTTCATCGACATCAAAAAATCCGACACCGACGGCGTCGAGGGATCGCTCGTCGACGGAATCCCGCTCGTTTTACACACAGCAATAACATCCTCGTCTTCGTACACCACGCCCATGGGAAGCAACCCGTCTCGCTCGTATTTATTCGCGTTGATCTTCTTCCTCGCGACTTTCTTGTTCGGGCGTTTGATCAGGTGCCGAGATTTCTGTTCAAAAACGAACCGCTCGACGTCTGCGATATCCTCCCTAGTTTGACGTAACGCCGAAGCGACTAAAGACACCGACACTACATCCACGTCCACGCGCGGAAACTCCTCTCGCCAAATCGAAAACATCTTTTCAACTTCCTCGAATCTTCCGTTTTCCACGAGTGCGGAGAGCGCGATGTTGAACGAACTCTTAGCTTTTCCCATGTTGCGCAGTTTCGGTTCGTTCTTCATCTTCCTCCCGAGCGCGTCCGGGTTGTGTCTCGCGATGAGGTTTGCAAAGTCTCGCGCGGAGAGTGTTTTCGCGCACGCGAAAAGGCGAACGTCGTCGTCGTCGGAGACGAACGTTTGCGCAAAGACGCGCTCTTCGAGAGAAGCATCGTCGTCAGAAGAAGACGCTTTGTGCATCATCATTCGCTTCATAAAGAAGCATCCTCCATCGCGGTAGGTGTGCTTCGAGAAGACGCGGAGAGAACGCGAGCAAAGCGCTCCGTGCGTCAACATTTGCGCGTCGAAAGTCTGACGTTATTTTGGTAAGTTCGTTACAAAAAATGTTTCATTCAACTAAAAACTAATACTCTTGACTGTTCAATCCGTGCTTCTCCCAGGTGATGTCTCTCCCGATGACATTGGTTTGATGCCCGACTCTTTCTCTGAGCGCGTTCGCTTCGTACGGTCCTACGGAACCGTACGGGTACGGGTACGGTTTCATTCCACCGGCGTCGATGTATTTCAGAAGCGGCGTGAAAATGGTCCAAGCGGCGACGAGTTCGTCTCTTCGGACGAAATGTTGCTGGTCGCCGTTGATGCAGTCTAAAATCAAGCGCTCGTACGCCTCTGGGATGGCGACGCGTTGGTAACGCGTGGTGTATAAGAGTTCCAACTCGCTTTGCGCTAAATTCATATCTAATCCGGGTTCTTTAACGGTCATTTTCATAAAAATAGTCGGGTCCGGCTGTAAACGAACGACGAATTCGTTCCGGGCTTGTTTGCCTTGGACGCGTCGGCTTTCGAATAAATCGCCCGGGACGTCTTTGAATTGCACGCGAATTTCACATTTTGCTTCGTTCAACGCCTTACCGGCTTTAATAATAAACGGAACGCCATCCCAACGTTCGTTTTTGACGTACATGACGCACGTACAAAACGTCGGCGCCATGGAATTTTCGGGCACGCCCGGATCGTCCACGTACGCCGGTTGCCCGTGAGGCCCGGTTGAATATTGCCCGACGACCACGTTATCCGTCGATACTGGAGCAATGCACCTTAACACCTTCAACTTCTCGTCCCGAATATCGTCCGGAGACAGCGAACACGGTTTCTCCATCGCCACTAAACACATGATTTGTAACAAGTGATTTTGAATCACGTCGCGTATGATGCCGTAGTCGTCGAAATATCCGCCTCTCCCTTCCGTCCCGAACGGTTCTTTAAATATAATTTGAACGTTCGCAATATTATCTCGATTCCACAAGGGCGAAATAAACCGATTCGCGAATCTCATGACGACTAAATTTTGCACCAACTCCTTCCCTAAGTAATGGTCGATTCTATACAACTGCTCCTCGCTAAACAACGCCGATAAGCTTTGGTTCAACTTTTCGCTACTCTCTAAATCCTTCCCGAACGGTTTCTCCACGACCACTCTCGTCCAGCTTCCTTTCGTGCTCGACATCGCGCTCGCTTTGATTTCCGCGCACACGGACGGATACACCACCGGAGGTAACGCTAAATAAAAAATCCTATTCCCGACCACTCGCTTATACTTCTTATTCTCCGCCGCGGAAGTCGATGGAGTAATAAACGCATTCTCCTTCCAATTCACCTCCACTTCTCTCTCCAACTGTTCGATGACTTCATTCAGACCAGAAAAACACGGCGGACCTTCCTCTATCGACGAATACTCGCCCTGCACGTAATCGCAAATCGATAAAAAGTGTTCAATTTTTTCATTCGACGAGTCTTTCAAAAACAGACGGATTTTGCCTTTGAACTCATCCAGTTCAAGTTTCGATCGCGCGTAACCCAATATTTTCGTATTAAACGGCACGTGACCGGCTTTCCACAAAGAAAACAACGCCGGGTACGTTTTCTTCCTCGCTAAATCGCCAGAGGCTCCCAAGACGGTGATGGTGAGGCATTGCGGGTAGCCTTTTAACTTCGCAGACGAAGGCGTTCCCGAAGGATTATTCTTCGCGGAAAAGGAGGAGGAAGAAGGCGAAGAGGTGTTGTTCGGTGGGTCGATCGTGAGGTCCGGTTTCATGTTCAGTCAGTGCTGAAGATTCTCTCTTGTTAATCACTCTTTGAATATCGATGGCTACTAAATAACGAAGACGTTCGTGTTTTATGCAAAGAGAGAGGAGTAAGTTGTAGAAAGTGTGAAGAGTTCGTTTAACAAAACAAAAACAAGAAGAGAAAAGATGTCGAGTAGATGCAGTTTAAAAGTACGGTATTTTAGATAATGTATATTGAAACTGTTATATGTTAATAGTACCACAAGATTAATCGACGGAGAACTTCGCGTCTAAATCTTTATCGCCACCTTTTGGTCGGCCGCCTCGCGCCGGCGTCGCGCCGCTCTTCTTCGTTTCTTTCAACTCCGTGGGTCTAAATCCAGGCTTGAACTGGCCTCTTCCCGTGGCAGCGTCTCGAACGGTCGCGGCTAAACTCTTCATTTCGACGATGTTCTCGGCGACTTTACCGGTGCCACCGCCCCCAAGTTTAGAGGAGTCGAGAGGGGATGCGGAAGAGGACGGACCGGACGCCAAGCGTTGGTTTTCGATGTCGCTCGCGCCGCCCGGCTTTTGGTACCCGGGGACTTTGGTCGCGTCGTGGGTGATTATCATACCGATCGAACTGAAAATAGCGAGCCAAATAACGCTGGCTACAATCGCCCCTAACGCTGCGGCTTGTTTGAAATGTGCGGAGGCAAACGCGGCGGCGGAACCAGTGGTCACCGCCGGTCCGATGTACGCGTGTTGCAACGCGTGCCAATGTAAACGCATGGACTCAAACGTATCGTCTGCGCCTTCCGCCGCCTTCCTCGCCGCGACGACTACGAAAATACCACACGGAACCGAAATGAGCAAGTGCAACGCCAGTAAGCGTCGATCGTGCTTCAACGTTCCGTAAATCCCCGCCGCCGAGGCAATGACTACAAACACGGCTGCGCCTCCCAACGTCTTCGCCGCGTGTTTCCCCGCGATGGGATGTTCCGCGCCTTCCTTCGTAGACAGAAAATCCACGTCAGATGTCTCCACCGCGGCGTAATCCGCCACTTGAAACTTAATCCAATCCACAAAGTCTGTGGACACTCTCCCTTCCGTGTGGTTCACCCCAGTCAACGCCAATCGACACGACACGTCGTGTTGAATTTCGCTGATTTTATTCAATCTCGCGTACTCCACCCACACGCCGTCGGCGTACCACTTACCAACCGGTGCCGGAGGTGAATCAAACTCCGGTGCTGGCGGTTCAATCTCCCCCGGCGCTAACGGCGCGGGCGGTGGCGAATCGTACAACACCGGTGGTAAGAAAATATCTTCGGGGTACTGCTCCAAAGTCTCCTTCAACGTAATCGCTCTCCACGGGTCCACGCCGTACTCGTGCACGAACCTC